>Ga0265797_10001158_pt1 | contig 47100 bp, 43 predicted proteins | sample P2T30metagenome_FD_192433 | JGI IMG/M metagenome (GOLD analysis project Ga0265797, IMG submission 192433) | Plant litter microbial communities from East Loma Ridge, Irvine, California - P2 T30 | ecosystem: Environmental > Terrestrial > Plant litter > Unclassified | place: USA: California...
ACCTCGTAGTTCTGCAGCAATCCGGACAAGGTGCAACTTTTCTTCGTGCGCTGTAGTATCACCAAACACAGCATCCATGTCTTCCAGACTCCTGCCCTTGGTCTCCGGGACGCAGAACCAAACAAAAAAGAAGGCAATCAAGCAGAACGCGGCAAAGAAGATGTACGTTCCAAAGCCAATATTGGCCAGCATCCCTGGCGTCACGAGGCCGATGATGAAGTTGCACATCCACGTGGCGCTCGTGGTGATGGAGATGGACTTGGAACGGTTGCCGAGATTGAAGATCTCCGAAGGCAGGACCCAGCCGATGGGTGCGAATGAGTAGGAGAAATTGACGTCGTAGATGTACACGAAAGCGACGCCGGCCCAGCCAGCTGCTTTGTGAGACATCAGAGAAGATCCGTAGCCCCCGACGATACCGCCGACAATGATGAGGGATATCATCGTTCCAATGGCTCCCGACATGAGAAGCTTGCGGCGGCCGACCTTGTCGATCAAAAGAAGGGCTGGAATGGTTGAGATGGTATTCACAATTCCGTATACTCCGGTAGCCAGTAGAGAGGTGGTGTTACCAGACAACCCCAATTGCGAGAAGATGGTCGGGGCGTAATAAATTATGGCGTTACAGCCCATGAATTGCTGGAAGAACATGATTGAGCACCCAATCGCTAGACGCTTGAACTTTGACCAGCTTGAAACAAGTTCATAGTATTGGCAGGCTGCCAGGGTTATTCCTTTCTTGCCCGGGAATCTCTGCTCGGCATAGGACTGCTCGAAGAGGACTTCGGCTCTGTAGGCCAAAAGCTCCTGGGAAATCCGTGGGTCGTCTGCCGGGAGCTTACGAAGGCGAGATAGCGAACGAAGTGCGCGTTCATCCTGTCCAGACATGAGCAGCCATCTTGGTGTTTCGGGGAAGAAGATCATTCCGATTCCAAGGAGAACAGCGGGGAGGTTCTGTATCGCCAAAGGTATACGCCACGATGCGTTGGATTGGCCTGTACACCCTCCAGCGGGCACATCATTGTAGGGGTCAAATGTTGGCGAGTTTGATGTCCCACCGGTGTATGCCATCTCTGGGGCACATCGCACACCACCAATGAAATGCGTGCCATACTCAAGCCAGTAACTGACCAAGATCCCAAGCGTGATTGACAGCTGTTGCGTCACGACCAGAGTTCCACGGACTTCCGGTATCGAGATCTCCGACATATACATGGGTACCACCATGGTTAACATGCCAACTGCGATACCAGCAACAGCTCGCCCTGCAAACAACACGGCATCCGTGTTGGCTGCAGCTTGTAGGGAACTGCCGACGAGGAAGATAACCACTGCTACCATCATCGAGACTTTCCGGCCGATTCGATCGGCCACAGGCCCGTTGATGAGCGAGCCAAACCAAGCCGCAAGCAGCAGCGTTGACACAAACCATCCTTTGTAATTCTCGTTGGAGAAGACTTTTGGGAACGCAGCACCGAACGATTCCATGGTGATTACGCCACTGACAACTCCCTGGTCATAGCCGAAGAGGAAGCCTCCCAAAGATGCAAACTACCTTTCGATCAGCACTGGTCCGAGTTATTGGAATGAGATTCGCGGGTTATACTCACCACTGCCACGCCTGCAACGTAAGGATTCTCTCTCAGAAGCCGAGCCACGCTCTTGTTCGTATGGGTGGGGAGTACGGCGAGACTCTCACCGACGTCGGGAATCTTCTCTACCTGGGCCATGATTGGTTTCAATCACCTGTGTAGCCGCTTGACGATGCTGGTCGGGTGTGCAGAGGTGCAAAGGCGAGAATGGGAAGTCCGAAGCATGGTATTTTCGAGCAATGGGTCATCGTTGCCGCTTATAAACGGTCAACCTCACCACCAACCGCCGATATTGGACAGAATCATATCCCGATATGCCCACATCGCGGCACATCGCGCTGCTGCCGACACTGGCCCGATGACAGCGCGGGGAGTTGAGGGGAGGAGAGAGGTGGGAGGGAGGGAGCAGGGAGGAGGTGGAGGTGGAGGTGGAGGTGGAGCAGTGTGGAGTGCAAGTGGGTTCGGGTCCTCCTCGGGCGGAACATCGTCGTTCAATACTCCTGTCGAGCGCACACAAACAGACTCATCCTTCTCGCGGCATCGATCATCACTACCTGACAGCCTGTCCATCAAGCAGTGCAGAATCGCAGTTGACTGACGCCTCCGCTCTGACAGCGTGGCCATTCTTTTGCTTTACAGGCCGCTTTTGACCAGCCTCAGCATATGACATGAAGTACTGCTTACATGTACCTCCTAGCTTACATCTTACATCAAATGGTTGGCCAAGGTTGGACCACGTAGCGACGAGGCTTCCATAAATTCGCCTTCATGCAAGCTATGTAAAGACATTAACAACAGCCATATGTCCGACTGTGTGAGCAACCGATAACATCACATCACCAGACCTCCAAGTCTACGGAACAAAGCGAACAGAGATGGCTCGCCCAAGCGAAAACCTCCTACAAAAAGACGGCAGCTACCCGCGAGCAAAATGGCAAAGGCTCGTCGGCTGGATCGAGGGTCTACACGACGCCTCGAAGCAAACCGCAATCTTCAGCCTGCCGCACCGCAGCGCGCAAAGCAACCTCAGCTCCAACCCCGAGTTCCGCATCGACTGCCAGGGCTATTTCACCCTGCACGGCAGCGGCTGGTACAACCTCCAAGTCCAAGAAAACGTGCAGCGGTCCAAGGGCGAGCACAGAAGCACGACGGTTCTCACGACTTACGTGCACGCCGAAGGCTACGATCGCGATCGGGACCCGAAGATCCTCTGCTCAATGATCATGAAGACCATGGAGTCGCAGGTCAAGCACGCGATCCCGGAGATGACCATCTTTATCTGGAATGATCCCGAGCTGGGGGCTGTTAAGACTGTCAAAACGCTACAGCGCTCGCCGTATGGGCTTCTGGAGTGGCAGAACGAGGGTAAAGGCGCGTGGAAAGTGTGGAGGCCAGAGTAGGGGCTGTGGGTAGGAGGTTCCTTATGTGAAGGCCGACTTTGACGATCAGAATGGAATTTTTGTCTGTTGTGGAGACAATATCAAGTGCCAACGCTTCGACGGCCACATCAACTGATACTACTTCCGCTTCTATGTATTCACGTTCGGCAGAGATGCTACCGGTAAAATCTAGGTCAACCTAAGCTATAGTGCTACTGGAACGATTTTGTGAAAATCGTGCACGCAAGAGCTGCGTGATGCTATCGAACACGTAGAGGTACTAAGAAAACTGTATCCTAGTTCAGTGCCTTCCCGCCAAGTGCGAGCACGCCGGAGGGCCCAACGTCCACAGCAACGCCTGGTCGGCTTGCCCACACCACGTGTGGATGCGCGACGTACAGCCAAGGTGGGTTCTGCTGGACTCTCTTCAGACAAGCCGCATAAGCCAGTGCACGATCATGAATTGTCAGCTCTGTCCTAGCCTTTGCAAACAAACGCTGGAACTCCTCATCGTGGTAGCCAAGCCACCAAGTCGCGTTGTTGGCGCTGGAGACCTTGTCGTCCAGCACGCGGAAGGTCGTGTTGGGCGTCGAGTCGAAGAGGGCGAGGTCGCCCACCTGTTTGCGCAAGCCGATCGATCTCGCGTACTCGGGGCGGTTGGTTTCGAGCTCGATCTGGACGGTGAACCCGACGGCTTCGAGCGCGCTGGCGACGAATCGCGAGATCTTCTGGGCATGCTCGGGCATGTACACTGGTGTTCGCAAGACTATGGGGGCTGTAATGTCATGCTGCTGCAGTATTTCGCGAGCAGCGGCTGGGTCGTAAGGAATTGGCTGCAGGCCAGCTTCTCGATGGCCCAGATGGAACGGACTGACAACCGTGGCAGATGGCGAAGCAAATCCCTGGTAAACCTTTTCCACGAGAGCGACGTTGTCTACTGCAAGGTTTGCGGCCAGACGCGTTGCGGGCGAAGTGAAGATGCCATTCGTGCAGTTGAGATAGTAGATCGCCGACAAAGTACTGGTTACCCTCCCCCAGCTCAACGAAGGCGCAAAGTCCAGCACATTGAGATCTTCGACTCGTTCCAGGTTCAGAGCGGCGTCCACATGCCCATCGTGCAAGAGCTGCAGTCTCTTTTCTCCGCTCGGTTCATGAATGGCGATGACTTGCTTGGGATGAGATGGCGACTGAGATGGATCAATGAGTTGCAACGTTGCCTTACCGATCCCATCTCGTCTAGCAAAATGCGTGACACGATAGATTCCGGTGCCTATGATTGGCTGTCCAAGCTCGTTGACGCGACACGGCCAGAAGTCGTTGAGAACATTGAGCAAGTCGGCAAAAGGCTCGGCGTTTCGGATGCGAACCACTTTGTCGCCTTCTGCTTCGAAACTTGTTCGTGCAAAGTAACGCGCATAACTCCAACTCATCCCGAAGTAATCTTTCGAGTCCAGGAAGCCGCGGATATACGCCACGATATCGTCCGCCGTACATGGTTTGCCGTCGTGGAACACTGCGCCTTCTCGGATGTGGAAGCTCCAATCTTGTGCGTTGCGATCCTCCCAAGACGCGAACAGACCTGGATCGACAAGTCCATTTGGCTGCCACCTGACCAGAGGCTCGAACGCGAGACTCTTGAGGGCCAATACGCTGTTGTCGTCGGTGACCTGTGTTGGAAGGCGGAAGTCGACATTCTCCAGCACGATCCTGAGGACGGTGTCTGCCATGTCGATAGAAGGTTGACGACGATGGTGCAAGAAGATAAAGATGTATTGGACCTTTGTTGTCCGCAGCCGGTTAAAAGTGTCTATCAAAGGTATATGACTGAACTCGTATTTACATAGGTATGGGCCTCCGAAGACGGTTCCAACGACCCTGCGGCGCCATTTCGCAGTGGGAGGAATCCACATACTCCCCAGGCGCATTGGCATCCATGTGGTTGTTTTGGAAGTCAGTCGGCCAAGCGCGAGTAATGTATCTGCAGACTGATCTATGAAATAGGCGAACAATAATATTGATGGATTCCAGACATGTATGTTGCGAAGCGCGCCAAAATCACGCCATGTCATTCGCCGCTCCGCTTGCTTATCTCAACACTTTCATCTTTCAAAGACAGGACCTCAAGCCACCCTACCTGATAGGCGGGCAAGGACAATAGGATTGCGACATTCCAACGCGATTCAAGAATCGCAAGCATCTACCAAGCCTCCACCTTGCCCGAGCAGCTGGACTCTTGCCCTCTTGTCGCCAGAGATACCTCTCTCGGGGAGAATGGGACAGATTGAGCGAGTTTGGCAACAGCTAGTCTTGACTGATCTGTCCCCCGAGAGGCCCTCTTATCCACAAGGTCTCGACGCAATGGAAAGTGCCGGGCAATGGACTCGAGCCTTGTACTGTGGATCTAACGATTACGGTGTTGGACAATCGCATCAAGTTGTGGCTTGGTCTCGGGCAACTCACAGATACTCAAGGAAAGGCCGTCACTGATCTGTATTAATATGAAAGATATCTCTACGCAGGTCGATGATCGCCTACTGTCCGGCACCCAGCACTGATATATCTAAACCATCATGAGCAATGCGAAGCATCCCAGCCTCGCGGCTATTCCAACCGAGACTCCCGACAATGACAGCACTCATACTAAAACTGCTACTGGCCAAGTGATACCAATCAGTAGCGATGCAGAAACGAAGTCAACCCTCTGGCGCCGGGTCTTGTCTTTTGTTTGGGACTCCGCCGACGGAGACCCCGAATACCGCCGCTACGTCCAACGTTTGGACATGTTCTTGTTGTAAGCATGCCGTCTCGCATCAGACGTACGGGATCCCCAGTCTCGTATCATGTTATACTGACGCGAATGCCCGTCTCCAGTCCCACGGTAATTTTGGGTTACTTCATCAAATATCTCGACCAGACAAACTACAGTGAGTATAACCATGCATCCCTCGAGAACTCTACTAACCCGTAGATCGCAGGCAACGCTTTTGTCAGCGGAATGAAAGAAGACCTTAATCTCTACGGCAATGAGCGCAACTGGCTGGGTACCTGGTTCAGCTTGGGTGTCATCATCGGTAGTGTGCCCGCACAGATGCTACAGCTCCGTTTCATTCGTCCATCGATCTTGATTCCGTCTTGCGAGATCGCATGGTCTGCACTCGTCATCTCAATGGCATTTGCGAAAAACATCCGCACGGTAAGGACTTACTTGAGTTTCTCTCTACCTGATCGATGTCCTGACTCTCCGCAGATGTACGCATTGCGCTTCTTCATTGGACTGTTGGAAGCGTGCGCATTCCCCGGTTACATTGCTATCCTCGGATCATGGTACGGTCCTCAGGAGCTCGCCAAGCGAACGGCAGTCTTACTAGAGGTCGAGTCAATCGCCAGCATGTTTAGTGGTTACCTTCAGGCAGGCCTGCACAGCAGCATGAACGGAACTGCAGGGCTAGCCGGATGGCAATGGCTTTTTATCATGGACGGAGTCATATCAATCCCCATCGCTTTGTGGGGCTTCTTTGGCTTGCCGGACATGCCACATAACACACGAGCGTTCTATTGGTCTGCTGAAGTAGGTTGATCAGGACACCCGAACACGATGTCACGGCAGCTCACCATTGACAGCACATTCGCTACGGCATCGAGCGCGTCGAGAAATTCGGCCAGAGATCTCAAGACAAATTGACACTCAAGGAGATCAAACGCATCTTCTCGAGCTGGCGACTATGGATCTTCGTCGGATCTTATACGTGAGTAGTATAGGTTCTCAATCATCCCAACAATCTTGACTGGAAGAGACTGACACGAGACAACAGTATGCTTGCCGCTTGCCACACCGCAACGAGCTACTTCAACCTGTGGCTGAAAGCCGAGGGTTATAGCGTGTCCAAGATCAACTACTTGCCCACGGGCGGCAATGCACTTGCAATTGTGGTCACCCTGACATGGGGCATGCTCGCAGATCGCACCGGACAGTTCTACTGGCTGATCATCAGCTTGCAACTCCTTATGATATTGTCCAACATCCTCCTCTCTGTCTGGACGATTCCAAAGTCAGCTCTCCTCTTCGCGTACTACATCTCTTACGCTGGCTCTGCTACTACGCCTGTCCTCATTGTAAGCGAACCATGTCTTTGCCCGGCTCTGCGCTATTAACCGCCACTAACTCATCCACATAGGCGTGGGCAACCAAGCTGAACGCCGGAGACGCGAATTTGAGGCAGCTTCTCGTCGCCGTGTCCAATGTCATATCTTACGCCTGGGTTCTTTGGGTCCCACGTATGATCAATTTCCCATCGTTCCTAGCCACTCGAGTCTCGCTAACACTTAGCAGTGGTGCTCTTCCCGACCTACGATGCCCCCAAGTACAAGTACGGTTACCAGATCCTCATCCTCTTTGGAGGTCTTGGCATCGCATTCGTGACTGCCATGAAGCTTTTGTATAAGCGCGAGAAGTAAGTTCGACATGCGTTACTGCTCCTTTTGCGATCGATCATGGCATGCTGACAAGAACATTCACAGGGCAATCGAGCACGAGGCGGAAGTCGGCCAGGGGAATGTCGAGCAAAGATCTACTGTGGCCAACTGACGAGATGTGTGCATGCTGATCGTCGTCTCGTCACGACTGATACAGTATCGACCGAACAACTGGACTAGAACCATTGAAACAATGTGGCCTGACAGTCGCTTATGGAGAGTAGACTAAATGACATTAGAACGCTATCTTGGCGAGGAGGGAGACACGAGGCTAGCCAGACGCTTTTCATCCACAATCTCCCCTTCAATCAAACGCCCAACTTCTTTGACTCCCTCGCTAGTCTTCTCAAAGCGCAATAGAGTCGGCACATTGTGGACATTCCACACCGTCCTGAACACATTGTTCGGGTCTTTCCATCTGTACACACAATGTTCAGTGGCAGTTCTTTCCCTCTACGAAAGAGCGTCAGGTTCGGCGGTCATACTCTGGTCTTTGGCCGGCATCAATGAAAGCCGCCTGCGGCTTGTCGAGGCCCGAGAAAGTCGCCTCAAGGACTGGCAAAGCGACTACGACGTCGGGACACCACGGAATGTTTGTTTGCGGGTCCTTGGAAGCCAGGAATACGATGAAAAAGGCGTCTGTCGCGGTTGGCGGGAATTGCAGGTCATTGGTGGCCTTTGGCAAGGCGAAGTCGCGGAGGATAGGCATTATGGTAGGCGAATGATGGTAGGTCGATGTGAGGAGGTGATGTCGAGAATCCGGCCAACGAAACGAATGGATGCAGTCGATCTGATGTGTTAATCGCTTCTCAATACCTCGCTGCTGGGAGACAGATATACTGGATCGATCGCCGGCGATGCTAGCGGTAAACTGTTCCCATTAATTCATTCTCCAGAGCTTGGCCGAAACTACCTTGTTGGCGTGCGGCGAAGGAGGCGACACGGGCGATTTCTCCGGCCGCCCCACTTCGGCCGTTTGCACCATATCTCTTGAACATAAGGCCATGAGCTTATCTTTCCCACTTCCTACAAGCCAATGGAAGACGCAATCTATCTCCCATACCGGATCCATGCTGATGTTGGAGTCATCATGAGTCGCGATGATGACACGGTCGTTCGTCGTGACTCGCGTGCAAGCATCAGCTGTGCGACCAGGTTTTGGATTCGTGGGTGAAGCATGTCGACGTGCCCATTTCCCACACGATCCAACGAGACGCTCGTGATGGAGTCCACCACAGAAACTCTCGAACGACACCGAGTTCTCTCAGCGAATTATGGGCGCGAACCTCTGCTGGTTCACCCCAACGGGCGAATCCTTGATCTGGCGACTGGTTACATCCCGCTCCTGTCCACTTTCACAACAGAGGACCGAGATGCAAAGGGATTGAGGAAAGGCAAAGAAAAGCCTACTCGGCCGGCCTACTTCTCATCGCTGGACTTGGTGCGCGACAATAAGGTTTTGCTGCTGAGCGGGCCAAGCGGTAGTGGGAAGTCGACATTCGCAAAGCATTTGTGTTTTAGCATTGCTGAGCACAACTGTGTCCCACACAACACTATCGCCGACAGTGCCACGGATGCATCCATCGATCAATGGGACTTAAAGGGATTGAAGGCATGCTACTTCGCCATCAATGCCGGCCAAAGCCTGGAAGCACTCGCGCGCGATACGTTACCCGCACTGTTCGCCGACTCATCGACGCTGGAATCCGATGGGCTAGTTGTCGTGATCGACTCCGTTGAAAACGCCAGTCAAGACTTCTTCGAGCATGTCGGAAACGTTGTCGCGCAAGTACTAGCATCTCCGAATAACCGCCACCGACTTCTTTTTCTGAGCGACGCAACGGCTCCCGACGACTTACCTCTCACGGTCATGAGATACAATGTCAAGCCTCTATCGCCAGAACAGCGTCGAGACTCTCAATTGGTTTCCGCGGATGACATCGGACTTGGCGATGCTGCTTCGAACCCAGCCCTTTTTGCACTTTCCGTCGCAGCCGGACACTCTGGTGATCAGCCGGAAGCCTTATTAGACGCCTGGATTGTCGCGATCAATGATACTGGAGATTCTATCACGACGACTGCTTTCCACCGGACTTGCCGGGAGATTGGCCATGTTCCAGCCACGGAATCGAAGCCTACATGGAACGGACCTGATCTGCCATTGCTGGCTCGCTCGCGTGTAGTCACTCGATTACTCACTGCTCGCTTTTTGTCCAATATTTCCACGAAAGTTGCGGTCGAGTTGTTCAAACATAATCCCATCTGGACTGCGGACATCCTTCAAAGTTTGTTAGTCAGGATGAGCGAAGCATCTCCTCAGAAGTTCGACGACCTTGCTCGTGCACTCTTGGAAGAAGAAGGCGCCACATCACAGCGTGCGGCACTTCTTCTCGCCGAATCAGGCAAGGTATCTGCTCAACTTGAGGATGAGATGAGAAGTCAGGCACTTGCCATTCTCAACGAAGGACGACTACCCTTCGCTGAGCGCCAGAGTGCCGCGAGCGTGCTCTCACGCTTTGGAGATCCCCGTGACCTGACTATTCTGGCCGACATACCTGCCAGCACAGTCACGCTCGGTTCCAACACCCATGTCAACTCACAGCCCGTGCACGAATTGTCCATATCCGCCTTCCGCATGGGCAAGTATCCAGTCACAGTGAAGGAATACGCGGCATTCACAGCCGCCACTGATCGTCAATGGGCCAGTCCTGATCGCCAAGATCCGCGCAAACAAAACTTCCCTGCTACAGATGTGACGTGGCACGATGCAGTTGCGTACTGCGAGTGGTTGACGGCTCGCTGGCGAGGCAATGGAACCATTGGGGACGATGAACAAGTGCGCCTTCCATCTGAACCTGAGTGGGAGGCGGCCGCGAGTAGCGGGCGTAATGCTTTTGAGGTTGCTGGCTGCTTGTATCCATGGGGCACCGAGTGGCGTAGTGATGCTTCCAATTGCGAAGAAACGGGTCTGAACCGGCCCTGTGCTGTAGGTTTATTTCCCAGAGGAGCCTCGTCATATGGATGCCACGACATGACTGGAAACATCTGGGAATGGTGTTCGACGCTTTGGGGCGAGGACATGGCCACTCCTTCTTTCAGCTACCCATGGGAGTACGACGGAAGAGAAGCTGCAGAGGCAGATCCCTCGCTGCGCCGTGTTCTGAGAGGAGGCTGCTTTTCCAGTGGGAGAATGAAGGCCACTTGTACCTACCGTGGGAGTCTTGAGCCGAGTGGCTATTGGCGAGGTAATGGTTTCCGCGTTGTCGTGTCGCGATGCTGATGAATCGGATTCGTTGGAATGCAGGCAGGGTTTTCCAAAATCCAAATAAAGCCTTCCTGCGAACACGACGTTTCACGGCGTACAGCTGAGTGACAGCGGTCACATTTATCGGGTCGTGTCTGGACTGCGCCGGTCACTGTCGGACCTGATGATTTGATGTCTCTCTGGCCGCCACTAATTGTTCTGAAGACAGTACGTGCAAATTCCGGCGCTAATGAACAATGACCATGTGCAAGTGTCTAGTGTACAGTAGCACTCCTGCGCCTTTGATTACATCATGCAAGCTGACCACACCGATTGCAACAATCGTTCAGTACGTTAAGCTAGTCGGGAGTATTGCCGAGATTCGGGAGGTTGTCTTCACTTCCGATCGGATATCGGGGCATCACCACAGTCCCGAAAGCTTTTATCTTTTGTTTATCCTAACATAATGATACGAAATGGGAAGAGCTATTGTCTCTTGGCAAGATATAGACACCCACTGTACAACCTCGCCGGCTTAGATAGCTTGATCGAAACACCTCCAAGTTTCAACCGCCTCTACATCACACGGCATCGATTCCAGAACCACTTCCGCTACGTCCACCCAGATTAACCCAGACATGGCTTCCCCCGCCGAGCCCAAACGCCCCGTGCGGATCATGAACATCTCAGGCTCACCAGTCGACCGACGCAACGCAATGACCAAAGCCGCGAATTCGACCGAGCCAATCGATTTCCTAGTCGGAGACTGGATGAGCGAGCTCAACATGCCCGCCCGAGCATACAGCGTAGCCACCGAAGGCGACGAGGCGATTGGGTACGAGCCGTCGTTCCTCGAGGCCCTGGGTCCTGCACTTCCTGCGCTGGCTAGCAAAGGTATTAAAGTCGCGGCTAACGCTGGGTGCGTCGCTACGGAAGCGCTGTTTGAGAAGGTCGTCCAGATGGTCGCTGATCAGGGGTTATCCGACAAGCTGTCGGTGGCGTGGGTGGAAGGGGATGTTGTCACTTCGACGATCCGGGCAAGCGATGCTTCCTCGTTACGCAGTGTATGCACGGGTCAGAGTCTGGCTGACTGGCCATTCGAGCCGCTGTTTGCACAGTGCTACCTGGGTGGCTGGGCGATTGCGAAGGCGTTTGAAGCTGGTGCAGACATCGTGCTCTGTGGACGATGCGCCGATGCGTCTCCGATCGTGGCAGCAGCTGCTTTCTGGCACGGCTGGCAGAGAGAAGACTTTGATCAGCTAGCTCGGGCTTTGATCGCCGGCCACCTGATCGAGTGCTCGACGTATGTCACAGGCGGCAACTTCACCGGCTTCAAACAAATGGACTGGACCACGATCCAGGATCTCGGCTATCCCATCGCAGAGATTGGCAGCGACGGCGACGTCGTCATAACAAAGGCGCGTGGCTCCGGCGGACTTGTATCCCCTGCAACGTGCAAGGAGCAGCTTCTGTACGAGATCCAAGGAAAGTACTACTACAACAGCGATTCGACGGCTGTGATAGACGGTGCAATATTCCAGGAGCTGGAGCCAGATCGTGTTCGCTTGACGGGCATTACGGGGTTGCCACCGCCACCTACCACCAAAGCCGGGGTGACTGCCCACGGAGGATGGAAATTAGACCTCAACTGGGCGTTGGTAGGCCTGGATGTGGAAGAGAAGAAAAAGATGTACGAAGTGCAGCTGCGGCATAGTCTGGGCGAGGCGCGGCTGAGCAAGATTTCCGTGCTAGACCTGACAATCTATGGCTCTGTGGCAGAGAATCCTCGATCGCAGAATGCTGCTACAGTCGACCTCCGTCTGGTGCTGCAGGCGCCCGACTACGCCAGCATATGCCCGGAAGAGCTGACAGCTCCGTTGTTCGACTTCATCATGCAATCTTTCCCGGCAGCGACGTACACCGGCAAGACAGTCCAGCCCACCAAGTTCCAGGAGTACTTCCCGACTTTGATCCCGCAACCAACGACCATGGTGCACTTCAGCAACAAGCAGCAACAAAAGTTAATCGTACCGCCCCCGCAGCATACCCTGACAGAGTCTCTGTCGCAGCCATCCTACGATCCTTCGTCGCCGTCACCACTGTCGTCTTTCGGACCGACTTCCAAGATTTCACTAGGTCGCGTTCTGTACGGCCGAGCGGGAGACAAAGGGTCGAACTGCAACGTCGGTTTCTTCCCCGTGCACGACGCAGCATGGCCGTGGTTGCGATCTTTCCTCACAAAGCAGAACTTCATCGACTTGCTAGCAGACGACTACGACGGCCAGGTCATCGACCGGATGGAGTTCCCGGGGATCTGCGGCGTGCACTTTCTGCTGCACGACTGGCTGGAACGCGGGGTGACGGCCAATGCGACGTACGATATTCTGGGCAAGTTCATCGCCGAGTACGTGCGGTGTAAGGTGGTGGAGGTTCCTGATGAGATTATTGCGTTGGGTACCATATAGTCAGCTCATAAGTTAAGGACTGTAATATCGTGTAGGAAGCTAGGAGATGCGGCTCGACTGATTTGAGGTCGCGCATTGAGATTATCAGAGATGACTTGTAGTCTACCGTGTACGTGCCTATTGGCATAAGTCATGGCATCAATAGCAACCAATCGATCGTAGTGCGCTGAAAGACTCTCGTGTCGTTTCAATCAAAGTGAGTTCTCATTACACGCTCTCGTGTAGGTTTAGACCATCATGTGCAAATGGTTCTGCCGGGTGCACGCCATTACACCAAGCACGCATATCTGACCCCGAATAAGCCGTCGGGTCGAACGAAGAGACGTCGCAGCTATCGAAAGGCAAAGAAAAGTCGAAAGCCAGTTCAGGCATAACTCCGAGGTCGAATGAGGACTCATTCATCATCGATTGGCCAAAGTTGTCATTGTGCTGACGTGCGGCAGCCTCTGCGGCCGGAAGCTCGCCGGTCATTTTCGTCAACATGGCCGAGAATTCAGGCTGCTCCATCGAGTGCAGCGCATTGTGGACATCGGGCTGTAGACCCTCTATGGTAGGTCGTCGTGCTCCTTGACCCTGCTCGATTGTGTCTAGTAACGGTTCTTTGATGGCCTCGAAGAGGTCTCGGTATCTGCAAGAGAAGGAATCATGCATCAGTGCAGGTTTCTGTGGATGTCCATGGGAAGACTCTAATGTTGGAACTTCACTGCGGCACTCACCTCTTTGCTCCTGGCCACCTCTCAGTGATGATGTACAGCACAATGCTGCAATCGTTGATCATGTTGCGTGTTGCGTTCGTCAAAACGAGGGCCGGTGAATCCCACGCGCAATAGAGTATCGTGATGCCAGCAAAGAACACAGAGTGCAGTGCCATGAGCGAGAAGCCGACGGAGACGCTTTGATGCAAACGTTTGTACGTTTGGCAGATGCCTCCACAGGACTGCACAGCCAAGAGGAGGAATTTGTCTTCCGCAGTGCTGGTGAGTAAACGGGGTTGAAGCAAGAATCGCACGGCTTGGTGGTAATAGATCAACTGAATCGACGTTAGCAACTCCTTAAAGCAAAAATTGATCAGAACAGGTGACTCACATATGAGTCGTGACTGTGAAGTGAACTTGCACCATCACTCGCTTGCATTGGGATTTTAGATTTCCACACCTCGAGCTGTCTCAGATTTGCTTCGATCTCGGCAGTCATAGTCGCGGAGTCGAGCGTCTTGTCAACGCGGTACACAGTCTGCTGGATGCGAGACTCGATAATGCGCAGGCGGCATATGTGCGTGAACGGAGTTAAAGATCTTCGGGACTCGTCGTCGATGCCTTGCGGGATTTCGGTGTCGATATCTCGGTCCGAAATGGCAAATGGACGGCCTAGTATTATAGATGTCTGGCGATCCAAACAGTAACAACTCCAGAATATGTAGCCGGCTTCGTCGTCTCTGTCCGGTATGTTGACACTCTTCCTGTGCATCCCGAGCTCAATGCACATGCGCATTGCGATTCCGACAAGAGGCCAGGCTCCTGGACCACGAGGCGCACGGAGGCCGTAGATGGCGAGCAGCAATAATATCTGCACCGTTTGAACACTAGTACTAAGCGCCAGGATCTCACCGAGCAGAGCCATAGCCGATCGGTAATGATTTTCGGATCTAAAGCTGCCAGTTTCTCCCGTGGTCTCCAAGAATCGGCCCGCAGCGGCATACACAAGATGGAGAGCGGCGATTTCGAAACGGTCCTTCAGTTGTGCTCTATTGCGGTGTAGTCGTTGCAACTGCTTGGGTTGCATGACGGGCCACAGGACAGCAATGTAATGCAAGTAGCCTTTGTTGATCATGCGATCGGCAATGACGTCCGGAATGCCAGCAAGGGTAATCATGTCGGGGGAGCCGGGCTGAACAACGCTCTCTAGCGATTTGGGTGTCAGATTTTGGTTCAGTAGACCTGATTGCGCGGATTGATCCAAGCTTTTCTTGCGGGACACAACAGCATGCAGCACGCGTCCAAAGGTGTTGTCCGAAGCACTTGAAGGAGACGCAACGAAGCCACCTGTTGCTTGAAATGCCAGGTTTTGGAAGGCGCGAGACGGCTCTGGTGGGCTATGTGGCATACTCTGCGGTGACGGATGGTCTGGCAACCCTGTCACACTCTGTGATGTGTGGTTTGGCAGTTTCATGGACGCTGCGGACTGAGAGACGTTTCGAATCGGTTCAAGTTCAGGGCTGCTCGCGTGCTGTGTCGGCGAAACATGCGTCGGAGCGGGAACATGACTGGATGTAGTCTGCGTTAAGCGCCCTAGAGCATCTTCCAACTCCTCCACTCTCCGTCTGGCACGAAGGTATTGCTCCTGGTTACGATTTAGCGAGAGGCTGAAGTCATACTCGCATGTGCTGTCGGAGCTGGCGCAGTTGGAGCAGCTCGGGGTTGACCCATCGCACTTTTGCTTGCGAACCTTGCAGCGACGACAGGCGACAGCGGTTCGCGCACGCTTTCGCGTCTTTGAGCTAGGGCCTAGAGGCTCAAGCTGCTCTTCCGGTGCAAAGTCCATCAGGTAGATGGCCTGGACGGCCTGACATGCTCGCAACGGTAAGTATATCAGCTTACCGTCGGATGGAAGCCGTCATCACTACCGTCGGAAGCGACAAGGGCGTAGATAGTCAACGTACTCGTATTCAACGATCGATTAGGCTATCTCTGTATTCTGTAAGTAGTCAGCAGATAAGGAGATAGCCAGTACTGTACATGTATGCTGGCCTGATTCGCAGGAGCTGTATCCTGGCCGTTTCGCCAGGCTTCAGATGGAACGTGACGTTGCGCTGCCATCTGTCCTATCTCGAGCTGCTCTACAGCCGACGTAGGCAGATAACAGTCCTGGAGAGATGAAGTGAAAGAAAGGAGGTGCTTTCATTGGCTGGGGGATAAGATAAGATGTACCCCGCGCTTGGCACTTCGGCTATTGCCGCAATGCTGACCCACTCTCCAACGCGAAGTTCACACGGCTACCTCGTTACCTCGCTTGAAAAGCATCCCACTCACGTACAATGCCCATCACATCCAGCTCCGTCGAGAAGTTCGCGCCGCCTATGACACCGGTCTGTACATCCGAGCGCAGCTTCTCGACGTTCTCCATATGCTCCCAAAGAACATCGTCTCTCGCGCACAATACCAGAATCGGACACTGGACTTGCAGGAACAATGTCTCAGCATCCTGGTTCCATACCGCGCCATAGATTAGCATCCGACCTTTCCAGGCACGAACATGGTCTATAACCTCTCGCTGCCGAAGCCCCAAGTCCTCGCCAATCCCCATCTTCCCCAGGTAATCCCACGTCTTTTGGAGATGCGTGCCGTCGGGTACCGGTTCGTTGAACGGAATCAGAAAGATCTCCCGCATCCTCTGCCTCTCGTCGTATCCGATTGTAGTCGCGCCAATCTGGCAGATGCTCTTCAGCAAGTCGGGATGCCTCGCGGCGATCTGCGTGGCCAGGGAAGCGCCAGAATGGTGGCCGATGATGTGGAAGCGGTGTTTTGTGACTCCGAGTCGGTCCAGCGCCGTCATGAAGACAGCTGCAAACCATTCCGTACCGGTTCGATCGATCTCTGACTCTTGTTCGGGTGTAGGGTCGAAAGATCCTCCAAAGCCAGGCATGTCGAGAGCGTAGCACGAGAAGCCTTGGCCGGCATAGTGAAGCATCAACTTCTCCCAGCTGCTCGAGGATGAGGCGGATTTGTGGAGGAACACGATGACGCCTGAATCGCAGTCTTTAGGGGCAACATATCTGTAGTGCAGCTGTTGAGAGTCGTTGATGTCGACGTAGGCTTTCTTCACTTTTGCAGAGGCCATGGTGTATTCGAATTGCGATGTACCAGCAAAACGACGCGGACGACGTCGATGACTATATATTACAGTGCGTGCAACTCGTGCAATCGGATTTGTGATCCGAGATCCTATCGGGCCCGAATATACTAAGCCTAGAATTCGCGACGGATCCACGCCAGATCCAACCGAAGCGCGCCCTGCTGGTCTAGGCACCTCCGAAGCTCTTGATGCTGGGTTCAGGTCGCTTCTGCTCCTCCGTCGGCACACTGATACCGCTCAGGTGATCACTCGTACTCTCGCCAAACAGAACAGTCTCGAATGGTCCGCCAGGCGGAGGTGCCATAAAACAGATGGCGTAGTACACAAAAGCCCCTCCACAAAACCCGATGATCCATGTTACTGAGAAGCATCTCTCCCATGCAGTTGATACGCTGATTGCGCCGGTCGCGGCGATGAAGCCAGCTGGAAACAGGTGTCAGCGAGATGGAAACTAATGTGCACACCGAACGACAGAAGATTGACTCACGAAAAGACGGCCAGACCGCAATAGTCCACGCCGCAAAAGCTCGCCAGTTCAGGCCGGCAGTGAACCAGTAGATGCTCTCGCCTTTCCCACGGTAAAAGTCGGGCACTCGCCAATGCTTACGGCGGACGATCCAGAAGTCCACAGCGTTTATACCAGCAAGCGGAGCGACAAACTAGACATCGGATCAGTCAGCTGTTGCGAATGGCGAGGTAAAGCACTCTTCAGACTCACCATGCCAAAACTGCTCAGAACGGTGATGAAGGTGCCTGGCGCATTGACGAAACGCCAGGGATTGATAAGATAACCAATGAGACACATCATGAGACTTCCGCGAGTAACATCGATCCAGCGCGGCGCGAGGGCTGCAAGATCCATGCCGCAGGAAACCGAGTTTTGCACCAGGTTAGTAGCAACTTGCGAGATAAAGAAGCCCATCCCTGCGAAGAAACAGCCGGCACGAGAAGCAGCGTTGTAGTTGTCTTCGAGTAGGAATTGCAGGACGGAGATCGGGTTCCAGATCAGTCTCCCGTACATGTCGTTGATGGCGCTTGTGGCGAACGCACCGAGCGTGGCGCAAATCGTCACCGTTACCGGGCCAGAGACGAGCTGGTGCACGACTGGAGCCCGACGTGTTTTGGCGAAGCGTGTCCAGTCTGACTGCCGAATGCAGGCTCCTGTCCAAGCACCCGCCACGGCGGACATGGCCCGTAGGATCTGGAACGAGCGTGTGCTCGAGGAGATCTGCGTCTCAGGCGGTGCCAGAGGCGCTCCGCCATTCGATGCAACTGCCCAAACGAACATGGAGAACACGGTGCAGGTCGTCGTTACAAGAGACTGTTCAAAGTGGTTTACGTTAGCTTATGACCTGCGAGTCGATTGTAGCGGCCTTCTGTCCACTGGGCTCCACTTACCACTGCGAGTACGGGCTGAAGTCGAGACGGATGCACAAACATGATTGGCGTAAAGATGAATATGTAGATAATGAAGCCAATCAGTTGTTGGGTGGTGATCTGTGCGGACTCCGGCAAGGTATTGGCCATGGTGTGGAAGGATGGGAAAATGGAAGAGAGGACAACGCTCGCTGCAAGGCCTCCCCAGTATGCCTGGATACCGAAGCTGGAAATTGTCAGTGAGACCCAGCCAAAGTAAGCGATCGTCTAGCCTGTGTCAGGAGCCCGTTGCTGTTCACTCACAAGATGAAGTTGACGAAGCATTTCACCATAACAACGAACCACGCTCCGTACATGCCGAACGTGGCCCTGCTCATCATGGAGAAGCCCAGATGGTAACGGACACCCGGCTCGCCACAAAGGTAGGCAACAGCGCCAGCGAGAACACCTCCGACGGCGATGCCACCAAGAGCACCGCCCAAGTCCAGCCCGCTGGCCAAGTTGCTCGATCCCAGCCTTGAAAAGTTAGCTTTGCGTACAACGACGGAAGTGGAATTACCTACGCCCATGCAGTGGTGTTCAAGCCTGCTGCGACCCCTGTTGAAAGTCAGCTATTGTTGCCGATCGCAGTTTTTGGTCGCCGTCTCATCGTGTCCCAACATACAATATCCAAGAAAGGCGCGATTTGTGAAAGTCTGGTGCTCTTCAGGACAAGGTAGGATATCCGCATTCGCCCATCTTGAGTCTTCGCTGTTCAGCTCCAAGGACTTGAAAGTGCGAGGTAGGCGAGGCTTAAAAGACTTCATTGTCGATTACCGTGCTGTTGGTCTATTGCGTCCAAACGACAGACCAAATAGCTCTTCGACTTTGAGTATATATTGTATCATGGGAGTGCAACAATGCAGGCATAGTCTTGTGGTAGCTGGGTATCGGAAAGCCAGAGGCCTTGCCGGTCTTGGATGGTGTGTACTTATCTTTATCTCGGTAGCCGGTTGGCATCACATGCATCTGTATCTGTGTCTCGATACAGTATCTACTGATAGGGTCAATTCCTTCCGAAACTGAGGGAGAGAAAAGTGCCGGATCAGCGTTCCAATTACCTTGCATATCAATACTACGGCGACAAGAGATCCTGACATCACCTGCCGGCCTGCCATTGCTGAAGGGTAAAGCTCACCTCGTCATCCGTTCAAGCCATTCAGCCTACTTGACCGCAACCTCTGATTCGATATGGCCGACCAGCAGGGACTACCAGTGGAAGCGCCAGACAAAGAAGCTCTGGTAAACAGAAATCCGCACGCAGACTTCTCGGCTGTAGAAGCGACTCGTTCAGACTACGACAGCTCTTGTCATTGGACGACGACGAAGACACCCAATCCCAAATGGACGTACGGCGATGGCGCGAACAACGATGAATGGCAAGACCACAGCTTGATCGAAATCGATCCGGATGAGCCGGGGCGTCCGTCGAATCACAATTACAAACTGATGATCTCCTCGACCGTGCCGCGTCCCATCGCACTTTTGAGCACGATCTCCACTTCTGGGGTCCAGAACGTGGCACCCTTTTCTTACTTCCAAACAGTCTGTGCCGACCCTCCACTGTACTCTGTCTGCTTCGTCGGCGAGCAGCCAAACGATAGTCTTCGCAATGTGCTCGACACCAAAGAGGCCTGCATCAGCATCATCAGTGACTCCTTCGTCGAGGCCGCGAATGCAACGTCGATCAACACACCACCACACGTTTCCGAATGGCCGCTGACTGGACTACATCCTCGTGCTGGACGGCTCGTGAAGCCACAGTACGCGCTCGAGTCCGCCTTCTCCATTGAGATGAAGTACCATTCACATCAGGACATCGTGAGCCCGAAGTCGGGGAAACGCACCGCGACGATGGTCCTGCTCCAAGCTGTGCTCTTCCACGTTTGGGAAGACGCTATCGCACAAGACAAGGCAACGGTCGACATCGCCACCTTGCGTCCTGTATTTCGGGCTGGCGGAATAACGTACGGAGTCTGGTTGCATGGCTTCGAGCTACCACGTCCAGAGGCCTATCGCAATGTTCGTGAAGGGAAGGAAGTGCAGGTACTGGTTGGAGATCTCGAGGCGGAAAAGCTCTGACAAGTGTGCTAGATCGAAAATAATACAGCCTGAGTTTATGTACCCGTGCCGTAAAAGACACATATATCGGAACAGGTTCATGCCATGCTGACAGTAGTCTTTGCTAGTCGATTGGTGCTGGGAGAGCGTGCGCGAGCAAATTAGTATCGCCACTTTGTACGAAATCGTTTTACAGATCGTTCGCGGACCTCGCGGTAAGTTCATGACATGAAGAATAGACGTTTATATCCTGCTTCCAACCTTATCAAGATTCGAGATCAACTACATCCTAACCACAAGCTTCTTTCCACCCGTGTCACCACTTCGCACCCTGAGCAATCCGTTCTCTACAGCCGCGAGACCTCCAGTCAAGACGACATGCTCCGGCATCACCACTCTGCCTTTCGCCACCAGCTCAGTCAAGCGGACTGCGTACTTCCTTGACGTCGGGTCCATCACGAACCGCTTCATCTCCACGTTGACCATCTCGACGTTCTTTGGTGCATCGATAGGTGGTGCAGGCACTGCAAGAGGCGCGAACTTTGCAGCCTGCTGACGTGACAAACACCCAAGACCATAAGCGGCAGTTTGCGGACCAACCAGATCGATGCCGTAAACTATGTCATCTCCTCCGACCTGTCGCACTTCCGAGGCCAAATCCGCCAGCGATCGATCGTCTCTGACAACGACATGATGGGCTCCTAGATCAAGCAATCTCTGCTTCATGCGCTGCGACGCCACGGCGATGACCTTTAGACCCGCCTCCACCGCAATTTGCACCGCGAATTGCCCAGTGATCGTGGCCCCTCCCCAGATGAGCGCAAAGTGCTCACCGCTGGCCGAAGCTGCGGGAACCATTGGCAAGTCGAACCACTTCCACAAGGTCATCGCCGCAGTCAGACCCGCAACGCCCAGGCACGCAGCCTCTTCAAAGCTCGACAAGTCCGGCATGACGAGCACAGTATGCTCCGGGGCGACGACCAGTTCCTGAAAACAGCCAGCCCTTCGATCTCTGTAGTAGGTCGATGTCCACACTCGCTGCCCGACGCGCAGATCCTCCACTGCCGCGCCTACAGCTTCGATCACTCCTGCGCATTCTCTGCCATTGATCCATGGTAGCGAAGGCATGCAGAACTTGAACGCGACGGTCTTCCAATCGATCGGGTTCAGCCCGACGGCTTTTGTTCGTAGCAATATCTCATGAGGGCCGAGATGTGGTCGAGCGCTTTCGGAGAGTTCGTATTGATAGTCCTGGTTCACTTGCAAAGCCTGGTGGGGCGATCGTCTGTCGGGAAATGTCGTCGATTCTGATGTCGTGCACTCAGCGACCGAAGCGAATGCTGATTTCGACGATCGTCGTATGCATGGCGCTTGAAGCGCGTTCTGGACCAATGTCATAGTCGCCATGATGGTTCGAGTATTGGAAGGTTGTGAGTGAGTGATCGAATAGGTCTGTCAGTACGAGTCTTTGGCGTCGCTGTGATGCTTACATCTCATAACATATGTCTCATACGTCTGTAAACTTACTGGCAGCGCCGGATGGCTCTGTGATGTTCCGAACGCAAATCTGTGAAGTCACTGACCGGCCCAACAAAGCGGTCGGATGAGCCGTCGGAAGTCTCGAATTGGACCCGACGGATGTCCTGTACTGTATCCAACGATCTTCGGCACCACATCGAGTAACCTGATTGAGGGAACTAGAGTCCGATATATGTAGTGTGGCAGGTCGCAGCAAGCACTACTTGGACAACAAACACTCAAATCATCACAACAATGGGTTCCATACCAGCAGCCAAGAAACGCATCTTTCTCAACTTCTTCGAGTATGCCTGCACAGGAAGCCACATGTCACCTGGTCAATGGCGGGATCCGACAGACCAGAGCCACACCAAGGACCGCCTCGAATACTGGACCAATCTCGCCAAGCTGGCCGAACGAGGCAAGATCAGCTACATCTTCTTCGCCGACAGCTACGGCGGGCAAGAAGTCTACGCCGGAAACAGCGATGCCCAGTTGAGGGCAGGCAACCAGACTGCCAGCATGGATCCCATGGTACTAATCACAGCAATGGCTGCTGTGACCAAGACGCTCGGTTTCGGTGTGTCTGGATCCACCAGCTACTTGAACCCCTACATGCTTGCGCGCACGTTCAGTAGCCTTGATCACCTCACCAACGGCAGGGTGGCGTGGAACATCGTTACGAGCTGGGCAAAAAGTGCAGCCCTGTCGCTCGGTTTCGACGATGTTATTCCCCACGACGAGAGGTATGCTATGGCTGACGAATACATGGACCTCTGCTACAAGTTTTGGGAATCCTCCTGGGCGGACGACAGCGTGGTATGGGATCGAGAGCGGAGGGTCGCCTTCGATCCGGAGAAGGTTCGAAAGATGGAGCACAAAGGTATGCTTGAATCGTTTCCTACAGGCTGATGCCTCTCTGACGGTGATGTAGGCAAATACTTCAAGATGAACGGCCGCTTCCAGACACATCCGTCTCCGCAACGAACACCAGTTCTCTTCCAGGCAGGTACATCCAAAGCCGGCAGAGCGTTTGCTTCCAAGCACGCTGAAGGTGAGAATCCCAGAAATTGCGATGCCTCGTCGGTCCTTGCAGCTAATCGAGTCTAACCAGCGATTTACATTGGCGGCCTGTACCCAGCACAATCCGCAGACTCCGTTCGGCAGATACGGGCAGATGCAGCAGCACGCGGCCGCGATCCGAAATCCATCAAGTTCTTCGTAGGAATCTCCCCCATTCTCGGTGCCACGCTGGAAGAGGCACAAGCAAAGTACGAGCGCGCAAAAGAGCATGCGGATGTCATCGGTGGGCTCGCGGTCTTCGCAGGCTATACCGGCATCGACCTGAGCAAGCATCCTCTCGACGACCTCTTGGAGCTGAAAGGCGTCCCAGGCGAGGACGCCGTGCACTCGTTCCTGACAGCCTTCAACCACGTTTCAGGGCTGGACAAACCGTGGACGCCCCGCCGGTTGGGCGAGACAATGGCACTTGGAGGCTTCCATCCTGCACCTGTTGGAACTCCGGAGATGGTCGCCGACGTGTTCGAGGAGTGGATCCGGGATGCAGACGTTGACGGCTTCAACATCAGCTATCTCACCACGCCCGGCAGTTTCGAGGACGTAGTCGACTTGCTGCGCCCGGAATTGGTGAAGAGGGGCCTGATGTGGGAAGACTACGATGTCCCTGGTGGATCGCTGCGGGAGAATCTTAACGGGAATGTTGGCAGGAAGCACGTTCCTGTAGACCACTATGCGGAACAGTTCAAGTGGGAGACATCTTAGGTACCGAACTGTATGCCGCTGAGGTCTTCCGATTGAGCTAGGCAGGCATAGCGATGGTCGTCTTTTGATCTTTTAACGGTCTCGCATGGTAAATCTCAGTCTCCCTCAACAAAAGAGCCTTCCCATTGTTTTTTCCACCCCAAGTGTGGTCTGTCAGCATTGCAGGACAGACAGAATGTGGTGAAATTCTTGTCGAGGCAAGAGCATTCTTCTCGAGCATGTTCACCTGTTTTTCGTTGATTTTTGGAATTGATATAATCAACATCAGCGGCAGATGCTTTATGCAATCAGGTTGATTCAATGGTGAGATGGCCGAGCGGTCTAAGGCGCCAGCTTAAGGTGATACCATCTGATGGTTCATCATGCAATCGCTGGTCCGAAAGGGCGTGGGTTCAAATCCCACTCTCATCAACATATCTTTTGCTTTTTGGCTGAGCTTTCCAAGGTCCGGTGCAATTCGATGTCTTGTTGGGTCGGGGTTTGTCAAGAATGGCGACAAGGCAGATCGACTTTGCTCGAATTTTTGCAAGCGGGGCAGGTCGTCAATGGATCGTGACTCTGTAATGCTTTCGGCAATACCCTCTTACAGTACGGCCAGTAGAGACAATTATCTGCTATTTGCCATGTTCTGCGTCTATCATGCCGTCTCGATCTTCAGACCCTCGAACACAACCTCAATCCCAGCCTTCTCATCACCTTCCTCAGGCGTAGGCTTAGCACCATAAACACCAACCCACATCTCAGCACCCTCCCCCCTACCCTCCAAATCTGCCCATTTGATCTCCCTCAACGGCTCACGCTTGCCCTTAACAACAGCATAGATCCAGATGGTATCAGCTTCCTTCTCCGCGACGAAAGAAGCCTTACCACCCTCCTCAAACATCGGGCACAAGCTCCAATCCGAGAACCGATCAGTGCCCACAACCACGAGCTTCGGCTCGCCGTTGAAGAACTCAATCCCCGCCTTGATCCACTGCGAAGCGTGCAAGTCGGCCCCGGGCGTTTTGGGGAAGGCAATCAGGATGCCGCCTTGGTCGAACTGCGTCTTCCAGGGACCGGACACGGTCGCGGAGAGGGATTTGAAGGTCGATACTGGGATTCTGGCACCGATGCCTGGGGCGTTGAATTCCATGTTTCCTCGCGTGGTGGTGCGCCATATGTCTGTTTTGGGAGGGGTGGGGATTTGGAATGGTTTGCTTGGGTCTGAGGGGAGGGTGGAGCTGGGGGTGTTGAGTGGTTCGTATTTGAGAGACATTTTGTGGTTCTGGGTTGGGGTTGGTATTGGGTTGTGATATCTGGACTTTTTTGGAGAGGTGGGTGAAGCTTCTTTAGATGGTCGATACAGGCGTCGGTCTTATAGTTTGTTCGATTGGGAACAGCTTGCAGTTAGCTTAGCGATGGGTTCATACGGAAGAGCTACTTTGAGGTCGTAGGCGGCGGCGCCGGCCTAAAAGAGGCATGCCGACGACAGCCGAATGTGGTTGCTGACATGGGCATTATTGAAATGGAACTCAGTCGGTATAACGAAAGTAGAAAATTGCGACTTTATACAAGTTGAGTATGTTCTAGAAAAGGAATAGGTAATTGGAGGAGGAATATTGACACTGTTGCTGTAAGTAAGGTTGCAGTTGCGTCTTTACATGAGGTTGATCCAAACAGCCCCTCCAATGATGGCGTAGTTGTGCAGTTGTGGTAGCTTTCGTCGAGCCCTACATATATTATTAGGTCAATCACCTACAACTGAGCGTCTATCCCTACAACCTCACCACATCAAACAACATGGCCGGAACTACCCTCAAAGACGACAAAACGTCAGGACCACTGTTCTTTTGGCGTGAGTTCGAGACGCCTTACGGTTTCTTGTCTCAATGGTACGACAGCCCATTCGAAGTCGATGGCGTCATGTACGCGAGCACGGAAATGTGGATGATGATTCAAAAGGCCAAACTGTTTGGTGATGAGGTTTGTTAAAGGAGTACTTGAATTGCATTCGATTTTAGCTGACCGTACACCTACACAGGAAATCGCAGAGCAAATGATGAAGACCACTGTGCCTTCCGAGCACCAGGCGCTTGGTAGGAAGGCAAAGGGGTTTTCTCGGGCGGTTTGGGATCAACGTGAGTGGTAGCGGCGTTAAACTTGTCGACAGCGGACAGTTAGGTTGTTGACAGCCCTGCACAGACAAAAGCCGGATCGTGGAAGAGGGCAACTACCACAAGTTCACTAAGTGCAAGAACAGCCAGCACTTTTCCAAGATGCTGCTTGACACGGGCGACCGAGAACTTGTTGAGGTGAGCATGATGTGATGTTCCAACATGAGGATCGAATGCCTGCTAATCCCAGAACACAGGCCTCGCCGACTGACCGTATCTGGGGCATCGGGTTCGGTGCAGCCGATGCTTTGGATAATCGAAGCAATTGGGGCGAGAACAGACTGGGCGAAGCGATCTCTCGTGTTAGAGACAGGCTGCGGGAAGAGAGAAAGTAGATGTCGATTCTCGTCGGCAGCACAAAAAGATGCATGATATACGGAATTCGCTGATCCTGTTGCCATGAGAGGCTCGCATCAGTGGCATGCTGGATGTGCAGGCTACATGCTGAAGCCCTTGGCGCGAATCGTCGTCTCGCGCTTCATAACGCCATACTCCACGCTGCTGTGCAATAACAAAATACTCGTATTACTCCCTCTGTAACACCACCGTGAGTGCCATGAACGCGAGCATAGCCGTCTTCAGCCAGGGGTACTCGCTGAGCAGAATTGTCACGTAGCCCACGAATGGCACGTATCCCAACACGCTACCCACAACGTCTTTTTCACGGTTGAGGAAGTTCTGGCCGCGAGCGTAGAGTTCGGTGTCGTCTGCTGCATTGTTGTCACCCTTGGTCAGGAGCTGCAGCGGAGCGCTCCTACGATACAACATATAGTCAGCAAAGCCGCCCTTTCATCTTAATCCACATTCCCACGGAACGACAAGTGTACTCACCCTCCACCATACTTGCGAATCACCCTGTGAACAATCGGGATATCCTTTCCTCGCACATTGTACACCACAACTTCTCCCACTTGTGTCTCCATGCCTCTGTTCCATAAGAACAGCAAGTCTCCGCGCTGGAATGCCGGTTCCATGCTGCCAGAGAGCACCACTACAATCGGCGAGGACGAGTCGGTCGCCACTGAGAGACCTTTCCATAGCATGAAGGCTGTCGACAGGACCAGGGCAAAGTTGAGGACTTGGGCGGCGAGCTGCCGGGGCTGGAGGCCGGCGATTGCGCCGAGCATTGTGATGGGTTTGGTTGGGTTGAGAGGTTGAGAGGCTGTGTCGCGGGTCGGAAGTATCTAGAGATTGTATGTCGGGTTTTGCGAATGAGGTTTGGGATGTGTGTGAAGCTGTTGTAGCCCTCTCCTTGTCTTTGGCGTGGTCGTTCACATGCGCGGGAGCTTCTGGCTGAACAGCTGGCGGTTGGAGCTTCGATTTGGAGACCCTAACCCTGGTAACCCCGACTGATCACTTGATTGGAAAGATGAATTGGATCGATCACAGGATGTGATGTCTTCACACTCCATTAAAGTCAATTATAGGTATTTCATTTGATCTTGAATATCTTGCGTGTATTGAATGGCTTTATTTGTTCGATACATGTGTTCCAATGGCTCTATCATCGTGTCAAGCACAGAATTGATCAACAGCCTCTCAAACGCGAGTCATCTCTCACCTCCATTGATGTACTGTATGTACCAGATTAGGAAACGCGAGAGAGATGTTGGTAGGGATTAAATAATAGTTACATAGTAATGCACGTATCCGTTAACATCGTGTCGATACTAGGGACATACCGGAATGAACGGCTCTTGTATTGAGACATTCATAAAAGATGTTCCTGGCGAAAGGTACATAGTAACCAATGTCGGGTTGACTACTCGATTTTGCTATAGCACAAGCAAGGACTCAGGACGAGACATTTGTCATGTTTTGTCACAGAATTGCTCTGATAATTTAGCTTCAATCACAGGCACAAACATATGTTATTTTCAAGATTGAAGTGAGTAAATCAGAAGACAAGAGCACATGCAAGGCAAGGCAAGGCTGCAGTGCGGGAGTTAGAGTTCTCGGGAGAAGGCCGGCGTCGCCGCAAGGTCTCGAGAATCGCTCTGGCACCACCTACCTCACAGCACTGGTCTCCAATAACACGTGCCGCACCCTTTCCACCTCGCCCATTAACAATCCACTCCTCCATCACCCACAATACCTCACCTCCAATGTGCGCGCCGTATCGATGAACGGCCGCCCTCCTCCTCCCTCCCAGGACCCCTCCTTCAACAGCACCGTCAACCCCTCGACCACCGGCCGAAGCACGAGAGCCCAGCAATCGCCCTGGCAAGCTACCTCTGCTCGTCAGTTCACCCGCCGAGGCCTGACTCCCATTTCAACTGCAGCCTCAGGTCTGCCCCCGAGCGCCACTAGCAGTCCGTCTCGCGCGGCCTTTTCGCCAACCCGCCTAGACCCAACCCAGACCGCATCCATTGCCAACCGTCAGGTCGCCAGTCGACAATCCTCGGGCTCCTCCACCCATTCATTCGGTGGCATTTCAGCAACGGGACAGCACCCTAATTACGCGTCGGCACCCTTGCAGTCCGGTCCGCGCACGCGAACTGTGACTTCCGCCAGCAGCCCACGAGTGACTTCACCCATCTCTGGCGTATCAGCTCTGTCGCAATCCGGCAGCGTTGTGGGCATATCTAGACTCGCCCGTCACTCACCCTCCGTCTCGCTTTCTACGACAGGATCACCCGTGTCAGCCTCTGGACCTTATAGCGCCAGCGGTTCATCTGGACAGATCACAAGCTTGGTCGTAACCCAGCTTAACATCTTACTGAGCACCATCAAAGACGACGGAGACAGCGCGAAGTGGCAAGCACAGGTCAATAAGATCCAGAGACTAGTCGAGGACAACGGCATGGAGGTGTTTTCACAATTCTTCAGGCGTCTGTTGCAGAACAATGCATCCGCCATTTTCCCCAGCAGTGGCAGGCAGTCGACAGAGACGGCCACTGCTGGCAACTACCAGCTATTGGTTCAAGAAATGCAGAAAATCTCAATTGAGGCCCAGCAAGCGACACAGATCGCAGAGGCATTGGACACCAGCGAGAGCGAGCTCTTCCGAGATTTCGACCTCTACGCGCTCATGGATCACTTCAGATTAGATCCAGTCGCGAGAGTCACTCTTGCGCTCGCTTGCAGAAAGGTCTCAAAAGCGGACCTCAGATCGAAGGGTAAGACGGATTTCACTAGTCCCTCACTCAAAGAGTACACACTAACATGTCATTCTAATCACAGCCGACGCCATATTCAACAGCAACCTCTCGAATTTCCTACAAGTCCTCGCGCTCAAACAAGGCGTCGCATCGCAAATGAACGTCTCCGACGAGGTAATCGCATCAATCATCGAGCGCATTATTCAGGATCCGCCTCGAAACTGGGGTGAAGAGCAGCGGGAGAACCTCAAGTTTGCAACGCTAGGGAGGTACAGCGAGCTCAAGCAGAGGCCACCTCCCATCGTGCAATCTATCATCACCCTCATGGACATGCTGGATTCTCAGGACGGCCGACTGGCCCGCCACGTACAACGCGCAGGGCCAAGGTGTACAGCAAGTCTGGAAGCCTGCAAGGAGGTGCTTGCTGGCGTAGCTCTCCAGGACATCGCCTACCGACCAATTGCCATGACACTATTGCTCATGGCAATCGCTGAGAACGGAAAGGCCTACGATGCGGGAGTCTTTGTGCAAGCTCTCAGGCAGCACCGCGCTGGAGCCAAGATTGATTGGGCAGATGTCGTCCAAGGATTCGACATTCCCAAGCTGACTGTGACGAAGACTCAGTTCCTGGTTCTATACCACGCGCTTCTACCTCTTGCACGTGAATACTCCAACTTCGACATCCAAACTCTCTGGGGAGGCACATGGAACGTTCCCGAAACCCAGCTAAGCTTTGTCGTTGCCTTCCTGTCAACAACACCTGATGAAATCGATGTGTCTCAGATTCCGAATCTGCGCCGAGCTTTCTTGCTGGAGGACTTCCAGGACGGATCGGACAGCGTGCGATCTTTCGCTGAGAGCGCAGTCAGACATCCCTTGGTCTCCATGGATGCTACAGAAGCGCTCTTCACAATGATCTTCCAGTCTCAAGAAACCTACAACGGCGCCCAGATGCTTGGTATCCCGGAGACTCTCATCAACCCAAACATGACAGTATTCGTATGTGCTGCTGCTGCGGTACCAAAGCCTTGGGGAGCCTTGCAGGATCAAGCGCTGAAGCAGCTTTTCTTCCCATTCTTGTTGAAGCAGCACGACAACTACGACTTTGTGATGCACTCTCTATGGCGTAACGACAAACTATGGGTGGCTGGTCGCATGGTGGAATTCTACCAGCAGGAGAACATGCTGATTGGCATAATATACGAACACGCATTGGAACATGGCTGGCTGGATGCTCTGCTTACCATTCAAAGCAGCTTTGTCCTGGAACTTGCATCATATGCGCACAGCAAGGGAGCCTGCGATCTCGATGACTTTGCCCAGCACCATGTCAGTGCCATGGGCATTCAGCCGTTTGCGCGAGCCATCGTGGATTTCGTCAGAGGCAAGATAGAGGGCGAAGCCACGGTCCAGCGTGATCGCTTACCACCCGTAAGCCCTCAGTTGCAACTCAAGACGGCCCACAAGCTACTCTTGATGATAAATGATGCGATACCGGAAGATGATTTCGTTCCATTGCTCAGACAGGCCCTGCAGGTCTACCCTCGTCTCGTCAACTATGCAGAGGATGACAGGCGAGACATGATCATTGCTGCCAATAGCGAGCGTGGTAACAGTCTGCCAGAAGAAGCCGGATCTCAGATGGAGGAGCAGTACAAAAGAATGTATGGTGGCGACGTCGACGCGAACGATGTGATCGATCAGCTCAAACAGCTGAAGGCATCCGACAATCCCGCCGACCAGGACCTCTTCGCCAGCATGATCCATGGACTGTTCGACGAATACAATTGCTTCGGGGAATACCCGAACGAGGCTCTCGCCACAACAGCTGTGCTCTTCGGAGGTCTGATCAAATACGAAGTTCTTTTCGGCTTCAGTATGCAGGTCGCCCTCTACATGGTATTCGAAGCAGTCTCGATCTACGGCTCCGACGATTCCATGTGGAAGTTCGGTATGCAGGCAATGCTACACTTCACAGATCGATTGAAAGACTGGCCGCAGCTTGCCGAACGTATTCTGCACATCCCGAACCTCCGTGGTACGCAAGTCGTGCCTGCGGCCGAGAAGGTGCTGGCCGAGTTGCGTCAAGACAATGTCAGCTTGAACGGAGACGGAGCCAATGGCATGACGAATGGCATCATCGACGAAGAGTTCCCTGTTGACTCTCCAACTCCACCTTTCTCCAGCATCAACGTTGATGCGCCCCTCCGCCCTGACATATACGAGACTCCTGATGAAGAGGTCTCGGACAAGGTCATTTTCGTGCTCAATAACATGTCTAAGAGAAACCTTGACGAGAAGTTCAAAGACCTCCAGGGCGCACTAGAAGACAGACATCATCAATGGTTCGCGCACTACCTCGTCGAAGAGCTTGCCAAGTCCCAGCCAAACTACCAGACGATGTACCTGCAGCTTCTCGACAACTTTGACCAGAAGTATCTGTGGGCCGAAGTGCTTCGTGAGACTTACATCAGCTGTGCTAAGATGCTCAACGCCCAAAGTACCATGGACTCGCCACAGGAACGTACTAGCCTCAAGAACCTCGCCGGCTGGCTTGGTTCCCTGACACTCGCGCGCAACAAGCCAATCTTGCACCGGAACCTGTCCTTCAAGGATCTCCTTCTCGAAGCCAACGACACCCAGAGGTTGATCATTGCCATTCCGTTCACCTGCAAGGTTCTTGTCCATGCTGCCAAGTCGAAGATCTTCCAACCGCCGAACCCATGGCTCATGGAGCTTCTAGGATTCCTTGCAGAGCTTTACCATTTCATGGAACTGAAGCTCAACCAGAAGTTTGAGATTGAGGTCCTCTGCAAAGAGCTCAACGTCGACGTCAACAAGCTCGAGCCACTCGACGTGATCCGTTCCAGGCCAATGCTGCATGACAACAGCATGCTCCAGTACATTCCCGAGGGAGGTCCAGACGGCTTTGGTGACGTCCACCTCATGGGTCTGTCCAAGCGGGCTGCAAGCGAGCGATTCACTCCCGAGGCGGTCATCCAGGCCCTTCCTGACCTGGGCAACATGCTGCAGATCCCGACAGCTGTTGGTAACGTCACCCAGCCCCAGCTCCGCAGCATCTTTGTCCAGGCGGCCCAACAAGCGATTTACGAGATCATTGCTCCTGTAGTCGAGCGGTCCGTCACCATCGCTGCCATCTCCACTGCAGAGCTCATCCAGAAGGACTTCGCAGCCGAGAGCGACGTTGAGAAGATGCGGAATGGTGCCCACACTATGGTCAAGAGTCTCTCCGGCAGCCTTGCTTTGGTCACTTGCAAAGAGCCGCTGAGGATGAGCATCATGAACAACATCCGTATCCTTGCTTCCAACACCCTGCCCGGACAGCTGCCCGAAGGTCAAATCCTAATGTTTGTCAATGACAACATCGACACGGTCTGCAGTCTCGTTGAACAGGCTGCTGAAGAGCACTCGCTGTCCGAGTCTGACGCTCAGTTGGCGCAGGCTGTCGAGCAGCGCAAGCAACACAACGAACAGCGTCCCAACGAGCCTTTCAACAACCCTTCCTTGACTAGGTGGTCCCAGTTGATTCCCGCGCCTTTCAGCCAGGAGCTTGGAGGCCTCAACAGGCAGCAGCTGGCTCTTTACGAGAACTTTGGTCGTCAAGCCCGCCTTGCACCATCGTCGCAGGCCACCCCCGGAATTGCTGATGCCACCCGTCAAATCGGCGATGTGCTCAATGACAACTACTTGCCGAGCTTGCCCACTCCGGCCGAGGTACCTGCCATGCCGCGAGCCACTCCCCAACAGCAACGCATGCAAATGCAGGTTCCAGGTGGTCAGCAAGTTAATGGCTTTGCAGAGGCACAGAACATCGGCCAGACAATTCGCAGCCTCCTCGAGAACCTTCAGATTGCCTGCAGAGAAGCCACCGAAGATCACATCTCAGAGATTGCCGACACTAGCGCTGTGCGCCGTATCTTCGAGGAACTGATCGCCCTCATCGATGGTGCAGTCCAGAGAGAGCAACTTGCGCTTGCCGCTGGTCAAGAGACACTTATGCGCGTGTACACCGAATCACAGAAGCGTCTTGAGATTGAGGTTCTTGTCCGCCTGCTCTGGTCGCTTTGCAAGATCAGTAACAATGCACTTCGCGGAGTGACCTCTTTCCTGGCCACCCTCGAGGACGACAAGGTCTTCAACACTCCGGTCACCGTCGCAATGATGACCGAACATCTCATGGATGTCGAGCAGATCGACATGCTCGCAGCCAAGGCCATGCGTCAGCGCAGAGGGGTTGCGCTGCCGTTCCTCAACGACCTCATCGTGGAAGTCGTTCTTGGTGACAGCCCTGTCAACGCTTTCCGATCCGACTTCACGCAGTGCTACGAAGCTCTGAGCCAGTGGCTGGCAGAGGAGCCCGACAATGATCTGGGCCGTCAAATCATCGCAAAGCTGCAGTTCCCCTCTGACCAGCCCAACGGCATGCCTAGCCCGCCTGGCTCTGAGAAACTGGATCAATTCGAATACATTTTCGAGGAGTGGATCCACCTGCAGCGAAAGCATGCCCCGGAGAGAGCACAGGTAGCATTCGTGCAGCAGCTTCACCAGAAGCACATCCTTGGCGGCGTGGATGAGGCCTCGCAATTCTTCCGCTCATGCCTCGACATGTCTATTCTTGCATTCGAACGCGCTTCCTCGATGCCTTTTGCCAGCATTGACAACTCCCACATCCAGACCGACGCCTTCGCTCGTTTGATTGCCGTCATGGTCGCTTACCAAAGCCCATACCCTGGCGGACATGCAGCCCCAGCCAAGTTCTTCAACGCCATCATGCGCTTGATCTTGCTGGTGTTCCACGACCACTACTACAAGCAGGCGGAGCGATTCCAGAGCCGCGTCTACTTCCGTTTGTTCTCGTCGCTGCTGTGCGAAATGCACGAGTTGAGGGAGCAATTGGGCGAAGAGGTGCACAAGGAGATCTTGCAGACATTCGGCACAGCTTTCGACTCGATCCAACCCAGCATCTTCGAAGGATTTGCTTTCGGGTGGCTCACTCTGATCACTCACAGGCTGTTCTTGCCGGCAATGCTTCAACCGCTGGGACGTACTACTGGAGGATGGGACATGCTCCTACGTCTGTTTGGTGCGCTGTTTAAGTTCTTCACCCTGGCATCTGCCGAAGGCGAGGGCAGCGGTACGCTCAGAGAGTTCTACCCCGGTATCTGCAGATTGATGTTGATGCTGCACCGTGACTATCCCGAGTTCCTCATCGAGAACCATGCGGTGCTGAACGCAATGGTTCCCGAACGCATCTCGCAGCTGCACAATCTTATCAACAGCGCTGCTACACACGCAGTAGCTGCCGAGCAGCCCGATCCATTTGAGCGCGGCCTGAAGATCAATAGACTTGAGCAGGTCAGGCAGGCACCGCCGGTCCACACCGACCACGAAAAAATCCTACGAGAGGCAAACGTCCTCCAACCTGTGCAAAGGGCACTCGGCGGATCTCTCGACGAAACTTCCGCCATTCTCAATGCTTTCACCAACGATAACGGCCAGGTTGACACTCTCCTCATCAACGTGCTGATCCTCCACGTTGGTGTTAGCGCCACAGCGGCCTCCACCGTGTTCTCGGCGGCAGCGGCGCCTGCCAAGTTCCTCGAGCGCATGCTGGCCGAGGCCCGTCCTGAAGTGCGATTCCACATCCTTTGCGCCTTGACCAACCAGCTCCGCTACGTCAACGGCCACACCCAGTACTTCTCGACAGCTCTGGTGCACATCTTTTCTGTCCAGTCGGACGAGATCCGCCAGTCCTTGATGAACGTCTTCGTCAACAGGCTCAGCATGGCACGCCCGCACCCCTGGGGTCTTCTGATCACCATGCTGGAGCTGATTAAGAACCCAGCTTACGACATCTGGAACTTCTCGTGGATCAAGGCCCACCCGCAGGTGGAGAACATGCTCATGACGTTGGTGCAGCACCAGGAGCGCATGCCACACAACAGCCCGCTGCGCTCATCCGCGTAGGGCGCTCTGAGTCCCAGCAAAAATGCAGAGGTCACTTTGGCCGTCCACGACTCGACGGACGAAACTTAGCCAAGCGCTTCTCGAAAACCTTCACTGCTCAGTTGACGCCCACTGAGTAGGTCAGGTGTCGAACAGAAGACGCATTCACGATCTTATTCATGTTATTATTTGACAGGAAATTGGTAGTTTTGGGGGTTGATTGAATGAGAGTACGTGCTAAAAAGGCTTGGGAATGTTATAAACTCGGACCTGAAAAAAGTCAAAGCGACGGCGTTGTCCTTTCCTCAGCGGTACTAGAGGGAGGCCGCGAGTCGCCCTGCTTACGTTGGGTTTTTGTATGATGTTTAGGCGAGAGCATTGGGCGGCGTTGGAGCTCTTTCTACTTCTTCTGTTTTTCAGTTTAGTTTGGGTTGGTTGGTTGATTGACTGGTTGGTTGGTTTTTCTCGGGTAGCGTGTTATGTAGAAATAGTGCATAATCCGAGTAATTTCTTCTTTGGTTTTGATTCTTTGTCGGTTGCTGCGCTCGTGCCCTGACTGTGATGAAAACCGACTCTCCAACCTTCGATCAAAGATGACACAGAATAAACGATGTCAGACTATGTTCTAGGAAGGGACCAATAAAGCAATGAATGACCCATGTCAAACGAACAGCAATCCAGAGGCTACCGTTGGCTCGCCTAGAATGAGATCTGAAACAAAGCAGCATTCGAGCAATTGGATATGATAGTAAGTGATCTCGGTGGAGAATCATGACACGATCAATAGGGTCGCAAGTATATTGCACGAGGTGTCGAGAGGTGCTACGCATGTCAGGGTCGATGATTTTGGCTTGCCGAGTCGATGGCCATGGTACCTACAATGATTTACCGTAGTAGCTTGTGACCGCTTCGTTGTTCTTTTGTTCGCGCATTTGCGCCATGGTTTGGTCCTTCGTTGGACTACGCGATTGTGCCTCCCTTCTTGATCCCCGCTCATGTCATGGAGCAATTACTTGACCGATGAGTCCGAGCCGACTCGACGTCTCTCACAGGCTAGGTTGATCGATCGAAAGCTGTGATTTATCGCAGAGGCAAAAAGGAACACGACAGCTCACAAAACGAAAACATACAACAGGCGGGATTCCCAGATGGTCACCCACTCTAGTACTAGTCGCCCGGTTCAGTGCTTATGTATGGCAGAGCGGACGGGATGCCCAGTTTTCACTGACCTATGGTCGTATGTGACAGTTGAGCAAAAATTGTTAAATATTTTGCTAATCCTTGAACTAATTTGTGAGTATATCAAACAACTCCATGACAATGCGGCGGTAAAGCACGAGTACAATCATAACTATCTACGTTCATCGGACGATCATGGGCTGGTACATCAGTAAGCTTCCACTCCAGCGAGTCGCAACACCTGCTGCGTGATCTCTGGCTTCTCGATTGGCTCGGTGCGGTTGTGAGGGTCTTCCTTGCCATCGCGGAGGGGTACACCGGCTTTGCGAATGTTGCTGTCAATGTTGTTAGTAACGTCGCTCATCAGGATATGAGTTGTACCACGGTTTGAGTAGCTTCCGAGGATACGCCGTGAGAGGGCGGTCCAGCCCGTCAAAATTCGGGATGAGCCGAGAATTGCCGCATGTCAAATCGTGGTACAACTCATATCCTGATGAGCGACGTTATGTCTTAGATGCTCATGCAAGCGGAAAGAAGTTTTCACTCACCAGTGGGGCCAGTGAGTGGTCCCCTGCCAGGTCTTGAAAAGCTCCGCCTTGAGCTCCATGTCCTCATCTTTAGCGAATTTTCTAGGCGTCATGCAGACATATTGCACATGTCTGATGAGATTTCCTTCCGGGAAGCATGCATAATGCATAGTTCTTGAATCCCAGAGAACCAGATCACCCGGGTCGAGGTTGACCTTGATCATCTCGCACCCGCGCTTCTCAAACCACTTGACGTCTTCCTCCTTGAAGATGAAAAGGTCGCGGAAGTTCTCCTCCTCTGGTGGCTTGTCCTCGTGGTCGTCTTGCTCACGGGTCTCGGAGAAGAATTGGTCGAAAAGCTTGCTTGAACCCTTCATAACGATCAGACCGCCGTCTTTAGGTCCGTTGGGTTGGTAGTTGATAAGACCCTGGACGCACTGCATGCCCTTGCGCTGAGGCGATTGGTCGCAGTGAGGCCATGGAGACCAAGTCAAGTCTTTTTGGCGAGGTAGCGTTACTGGAATCGTCAGTATGCATGTTTCCTTTGCAGATGAGCATTACTCAGGCTGGCGACACTCACTATTTTGCCCATCAAAGGAAACTATGAGCTCGTTGGTCTCCCAGAGTTTCTCGAAGACTTCGACAACCTTTGGTTCAGTGCGGGCTTCCCAGACATACTTTTCGTGGTTGGAAGCGTAGCCAAAGTACATGCCGCCCTTGAACGCCACAGGCAGGTGAGCCTGGGTCCATGTAGACTCATCGTTGGGGTCGAAACCAAGGCCGAATGACTGCAGCCACTCTACTTGCTTCTGGCGGTAGTAAGCGGCACGCTCGGGGGTGATGACACCCTTGACGACTGCGACACCAGTTTTGTGGAAGTCGTCACGCCAGTCTCCGTACTGCTTGGTTCCATCGTGTTGAATAAGATCGACGCCAGAGTCGGGCTTGGGCTCTTCTGCGTGAGGGGCCATTGTTGCAGGCTCGTTGGTGTTTGTCAAATTTGGTTGTTGATTGAAGTGAGGAGAAAATTGTTTGCTGCTGTTGAATTGAGTCTACTCTGCACGATGGCAGCTTATGTATCTCAACTTCTGTCTTCCTCGAGAGGCGGACCCTCATAGCACCGACCCGAACCGTGAGACCGACACCCCCAACCTGACCTAACATCGCCCACATAGGCCGACACGCCGAAGCCTCTCTTTCCGGCGGCGTCTAGCGTAAAGATGTACGACAGATCAGAGCTCGGGGTGTGGGGGTGGATCTGGTGGATCCGGAAGGTCACGAACGTATGGGGTCTGGATGGGGTCTGCGCGGGGAAACAATAACGATGCGAGTCATGGTTTACACTTTAAACGCGTGTGGAAGCAGAGTCGTGGAGCTGAAGTCCGAGTTCTAAAGGATGAATCAACCGGTACAGGCTGCTACCAACGTTGCCCAAGCCTGTTCCGGTCGAATGTCCCCCGAGAGCTGGTGCTTGGCCGACGAATGCAGGGCAAACTCGCATGGCATGGGTCTGCCGCTCCTTCGCCTTCACAATGTCTTTCGGCACCAGTGGACGACATGTGAAGTTGCGGCCACGACTTGGAGCAACGCTTCGGATCCACTTGACTCCGTAACCCGTTGCCGACAAGAAAATAAGTTTACAGTCTCCAAAACGATCAAAGAGCTACCTGAGCTCCTTCTTTCTTTATATAATCGACATTCCTAGGATTCTTGCTTTGACACGGCATCCTTACATCATTTTCAGCCTATAACAAAACCACCATATCGTCAACATGCCACAATCCATCCCAATCGCTTTCAAGAAGATCGGCCTTCCAGAGATCGGCCACAACAACTATGCGGGATTCCAGCCCGGCAAAACAGAAGTCTTGCCAAAGGGTTGGAACGGTTACAATGCCAAAGCACTCGAAAGCGACATCCGCGTTGATCACGACGTAGAGTTCAAAGCTCGGGATGGGACGAGACTGTACGCCGACATATACAGGCCCGAAGGCTTTGAGCAAGAGAAGTTACCTGGGATCATCAGCTGGTCGCCATATGGCAAGAAGTACAGCGCATTGGCTATGCTGCCCATGTGTGTCTGGAACTGTTGTGTAGGCAAAGAGAAGCTCTCCGGTAAGCTTGCGTTTTTTCTATGGCAGCCGGCAGATATTACCTTGGAATTCTCACTAACAATCCGACTACAGGAATCGAAAAATTTGAAGGTGTGGACCCTCAGGCCTGGTGTCCTAGAGGATACGCAGTTATCAGCGTCGATGCTCGTGGAGCTGGCGACAGTGATGGATACATGCACATCATGGGCTCCCAAGATGCCGAAGACTGCTACGATGTCATTGAAGCAATCGCCGAGCTACCCTGGTGCAACGGAAACATTGGCATGGCTGGCAACTCCGCACTCGCTATCATCCAATGGCTCGTTGCCGCTCTGCAACCACCCCATTTGGCTGCCATCGCACCCTGGGAGGGCTCTGGTGACATTTACCGCGAACAATTCTGCAGAGGCGGCTGGTTCCAGATGAGCAACTTCGATCTCATCACCCGAGAAATCCTGAAAGGCAAGAATGGTGTCGAAGACTTCGCCGAGATGTACAAACGATACCCGCTTTCCAACGAGTATTGGGCCGACAAACGTGCCGACATGACCAAGATCCAATGCCCAGTCTACATCTCCGGCTCCGATTTCTCGTCGATCCACACCATGGGAGCAGTAAGAGGCTGGATGGAACTTCCTCATGACAACAAGTGGATTCGATGGAGCTCTTACCAAGAATGGTACGAGCTATACTGCGTCGAGTCAGCAGATAAGGAGCTGCATAAGTACTTCGATCGCTACCTTAAAGGCATCGAGAACGGCTGGGAGAAGGACACTCCCAAAGTTCGTTGGTCGGCGCTGCAGTTTGGCGACCGCGAGGCCATCGACGACATCGTGTACCCCGATTTCCCCATTCCTGGTACTGAGTACAAAGAATTCTTCCTTCAGAACGGGACCTTGACCAAGGATCCTCCAACCGAAGCACAGGTCGCCACGTACGACTCCGAAAGCACATCCGACGTTGTCGACTTCAAATACACTTTCCAAGAGAAGACCCGGCTGATCGGTCTGCCCAAGGCTGTCATCTACGTGTCTTGCGACGACAAAGATGACATGATCGTTTTCGTGAACCTGCGAAAGCGTGACAAGGATGGCAACCTGCTGATGCATCTCACATTCCCCTTCGACGCAACACCGTACAAATCCATCGCGGATATTCCCAAGAAAGAGCAGGCCAGTCTAAACTTACATCTCGGATCCAATGGTATCTTGCGTGCATCGCACCGCGCTTACGACGCAGAGAGGAGCATCCACCCCCAGTTCCCCTTCCACCCTCATGACAAAGAGGAGAAGATCACTCCCGGAGAGGTCGTGCGTCTCGAGATTGGCATCTGGGCGATGGGCAACGACTACGACGCCGGGGAGTCCATCTCCGTCCAAGTCGGCGGACATCTCCCCAGCATTGCAGAGTTTGCGGCGTGGTCGGTGCCACGACCGGAGGAAGAGCGCAACAAGGGCACTCACAAGATCCACTGCAGCCCTGAACACCCCAGCAGTATCATTCTGCCATTTGTGCCGAATTAGTGGAGCCGATGTTGGTAGTCTTAGATTCGTACATACTTGGAGTACGTGAAGCAACTTTGCAACTTAGACCGATGTTAGTGAACAGTCGAGGCCGAAACCGCGACAGTTGGCACCCCTCGCACTGCCACTCATGGGAAGAACAATTTGGGACAGAAGACTGGCGTAATCAGCCAGGTCTGTCCCAGTTTCCTCTTGCTTTAAGAGGTCGGCGTACATTTGAGACCGAATGCGTGATTGTCCAGCACGCTGAATGTCTTCACGGGCGCGTAAACCAGACGCGTGGACAGCTCGACAGATTATACCTTAATCTCGGCCATTAGTTGATCACGACATTACGTTCTTCTACGAGGGCAGCGTTCAAGTCTGATCACATCTTCGGAACAGTGTGACAATTCCAACTGTGCGTCGAGATGTCATCGCCAGACGTTGACCGAGCATTGGACAATGGACTGTACACCCTCGAAAATGTGCAAGTCAAGAATCAATGGAACAACCCGGTACTGCATAGCCTGTCGTGAGGAGACGAGAGTAAGCATGGTTTGTCTGACGTCTCATTGGCACGATGAGTGGCTCAGCCACGCCCAGTAAAACGCCTCTAGGATTCCGGTCATGAGATGGAACAAGGTTCACGGCCTAGGCTTGTGGTCGGGGCGCGGCCTCCAAGTATATACCCACCACCACTGGAGCCGACATACCGACCCAAATCCAACCCGACCTCACTCCAGAAAGGACCCCAGACTCTCCCCACCCTGCCGATTGTGGGGAAGCGAGAGCACAGTCCTGTTCGAGATGTTACTCTAACGACACTGGGACGACTGCATTGATATCGTCCGAACATCTTTCCTTCAATTGATACATTGGCAGAGCTCTCCGACGTGGCGTTTCTTGGAAGACCGTGTATAAGTCGTCGTCGATCCAGTTTCTAGTCGTCAAAGGCAGACTCGACAACCTGATCGACTCGGTCAGCATCTTACCAATTGATCGTTCGTCCGAAACCTTGCTTCTTGTCTTCTTTAGAAGAAGATGTCCTCATACCCTTCAAAGTCGGAAGAGATGACCAAAAATGTCATCGACGTGGATCTTCTGGAGCGGAGCGAGACGGCCAGCGGCGACGACTTGCCTGCAGTTACCAAGTCGACCACCGTGGGAACTGTGACGATCAGTGATTCTCAGGATATATTCCTCATCCCATCGCCGAGTGCTGATCCAAGGGGCAAGTCAATCTGACCGCTGTGGGATGAGTTATTGTCGCTGACGATTCTTTGCAGACCCGCTCAACATGCCGATCTGGAGGAAGCGTTTGCTCGTAGTTCTGCTCTCTATTTGTAAGGCCCAACTTTGCATCAGTGGACGCTATTAACACATTCACAGTTTCCAGCGTCGGCCTGACGATGGGTATGTACTCCACGACCGTGAGACGAACTATAGGCTCAATACGAGTGCTGATCAGTGTTAAGTTAGTGGTTTCGGTGGTTTGTTAGGGTTCTATATCCCTGATTATGTCGAGAGTACGTGTAATCGATGGAAAAACCTCATTTTGGTCCCCCGACTGACATTTTGTTCTTTTTTTCACAGAGGGAGCGACCTTTGCCGATATCACCGCACTCATGACTTACCCGACGATGTTCATGGGCGTCGGAAACCTCATTTGCATGCCACTTGCGCTGGCTATTGGGCGAAGACCGGTTTACCTTGCCTCGTGTCTAATCTTGGTCCTTGGCGGCGTCCTTGCGGCTAATTCAAAGGACTATGAGATGCACCTTGGTATCAGGATGCTACTCGGCATTGGCGCAGGCAATAGCGAGGCACTCGTGCCCATGATGTGAGTACAACAGACGTGATGACTCTCAATGGACAAGTCAATCGGGACCTACTACGGCCAGCGACGCCGGAATTCGTCAAGATTTATTCCTTCCCTCAGAGCGACTGTTCATGAGCAGATGCTGACAGACATGCACAGGATCCAGGAAGTTCATTTTATCCACGAGCGAAGCACTTTTCTTATGTGGCAGGTTGCTGGCCAGACCATCATGAGCGCTATCCTCGGATTGTTCGCTTCTCCAATCGCAGGCGCTATCGGTCCGGGTAACTGGTACATCCTGGGCACTGGGTTCTCCGCCGCTGTGTTCGTTGTCTCATTCTTCTTCGTCCCGGAAACGAGATACGCCCGCTCTTTAGAAGCATATCAACAGGAAGGCGCTGAAAGTGCCGGCTCTTCGGAAGTAAAGGCCATGCGCATCAGCCAGCGACCCGCACTGGATTTCAACAGGTACGAACCGAGAACGGTCTGGTCGGACATGCGAATCTTCGTTGGCGACTTCGACTGGACGGAGGGGTTGTACTCTCTGAAGGTACGTCACCTGTAACATTCATTGCCTGCAAACGAGGCTGACTTTACATTGTAGAACACTTTCCAAATCCTGCTATTCCCTGGCGTTCTGTGGGCGTTCTGTCTCAACGGCCTGACACTCGGCGTCAACATTGCCATCGCCACCACCTACTCGAGCATTCTCACTGCGCCTCCATACAACTGGCCTGACAAGTACGCGAGCTACGTCAACACCAGTCAAATCGTTGTAGCTCTCATCGCACTGCCCCTTCTTGGTAATGGATCCGACTATGTGATCAAGTGGCGCGCGAGGCGCAACGGTGGTGTCCACGAGCCGGAAGCTCGTCTGCTGCTCCTTTGGATCCCGATTGTCATTGCGATCATCTCGTCCGTTCTTTACGGTCTCGCTGGCCAAAACCCAGAGAAGTACCACTGGTTTACGATTGTCTTCGCTTTCGGTGGCTACTACTTCGGATTTGTCGGAGCCAACATCGCTGGCATCACATACTTGCTTGATGCGTACCCTGCCCGGTCTGGCCCGGTCCTCGTGGTCATCACCGCCCTTCGAGGATTCGTCAGCTTCGGCACCAGCTACGGCGTTGCCAACTTCATCGATACCGCCGGTTACGATGGATCTTTTGGTGCTTACGCCGGAATCACCGCATTCCTCGGCCTGCTCGGTGTTCCCATCTACTTCTACGGCAAACAGCTCAGGGAATTCACAGGCAGGTGGGCTGTCAAGGAGCGCACTGGCAAGCCATCGATGGCTCATTGAGCGTCGGTCAACACATCAGTGTGAAACGAAGAATGGAAAAATGAGAGACTGGATTAGAGAGACGCATATCATATCAATCGCTACTTACTACCACCCTATGCAGTTGTTGATACCGCAGATAGAAAGCACGAATACTTTAGCACAGCTTGTGTCTTGACTCGTCGGGCTTCTAGTAGAGTGGAGTGGCGTGCTAACCCATGGGGATCATTGGTTTCCGTATCTCCCGGATGATTTCCCCCACTCGAGAGTGGATGCTCCGGGTATGTCCATCGTGAAACTCGGTAGCTATGTTATGTGACACAGGGATCTCATCAGCCCTGCATGCTTTTTCTTTCTTTTTCTTTTCATACAACAAACACGGCACGAATCGCTTGTACGGTGAGCTTATACAGTAGAGCTGACATACTGGCCTTTGCTTCATCAATGGTCGATAATGCAATCGTTCCCAATGTTTTCTGCTCTCTGGTCTCTTAATCCCTTGAGGGCTAGGAATAGAACGGCATACACATACATGTATCTACATGACTCGCTCGTGGCTACCAGTCGCCTAACAGTTTGGGACAGATTTGGGCGACGTCGCTGGCAGATTTGTCTCGATTAATTTGTGCCCTATTAGGATGCTGCATGCAACCAAGACCCTCGCAAGCCACACTGCTAGTCGACAGCTTTAGCCAGTCGGCAAGTCCCATTAGCAAGACAGATCTACGTGGAACACGCACAACGCGTGTCAACCAAGCTTCACATCACACATGAACCACGCGGGGGCGAAGTAGTCTCCCGAGGCTTTTCGGCTCCGTTATGATGAATCATCTGCCGTTGCCCGTTCACCCACATTTCCGGCGTTCAGTCTCGATGCCGGTAAAGGTCAGCATAATTAGGTATGGACGACCACCCCTCTCCCCACCGACGCCGCGATTGTTTGTACTGTGAGCTTTGCTTGCTACCATGGCCACTACCGCCTCACCACTACCAGCCTCGGGCAATGCTAAACAAACGTATGCATGTCAGGTCTGCCACCGAGCGTATGAACGACTCGACCACTTGAACCGCCATCTGGATTCGCGTATGGTTTTTCTCCCAGCAGGATCAATCACTGAGAAGTAGTCTGACTAGCTCGCAGATCGGAATGTAAGATCGTTCAAATGCTCTGAGTGCCCGAAAGCGTTCAATAGAAGGTAAGGATGACGCTTACCCCAACTGATGATTCGGAAGAGCTGTTAGCATAGCCAAAAGTATGCATTTTCTCCAAATGCTGCATGCTAGAGACTCGGATGTAGTGCCCTGCTAACATATGGACAAGGGATCTGCTCGTGAGACACCAAGTCAATCACAAAACAAATGCGCTCGAAGGCGGTAGTAGTCCGGATCGGTCAGCAGAGCGAGCTATACGTGCTTGCGATGCGTGCGTGAAGTCCAAATTGAAATGCGGTATGGCAATAACTGCCAAGCTCTGACTAGGTACACCAACGCTAAATATTGTCAGGAAACGAGCGGCCTTGCAAGCGTTGCCAAAAACGAGGTATCGCTTGCTCAAGCGATTCCTTAGAGCAAGTGACATTCAGCGTCGACCGCGTTGAAGACGGCAACTCCGTCTCTAGCCAGCCGCTGCAATTAGTTCCTAGCAACACCGACCGGACAAACGATGCTTGCAGTGTCGAGGAGATCATGCCAGCTTTCGACGGCAACGGCGTTGACTTCCAATTAGCACCCCAGGAACCCAATCAGAGTATTGCACCTCTGACTGGTACAGTCGACGCTTGGCCTCATATGGACTTCGACCTGAGCTTTCCGTCCTTCTTCGAGTCGATCATGGTGCCAGAGTCGAGTTGGGTTGGGACCGGAGAGGTTCAGATGCCCCCGGACCTCGCGAACGTTATACCCGACTATGAGGAATGGCCTGGGGCAGGAGACATTTTCGGGTTCGATTTCTCGACAGCGTTCGAACAAGCTATGGATACTAATAATAACATCGACGACATTGTTCCTTCCGCGAATGCAGCAAATCCACGCGGAGTGGCAGGTACCGATCCATCAGCGAACAGCGCCCGTCAACGACATCACATCTTCCAGAAATCGCCGTGGTGAGTACTGCCTCCGCTCTCCTTGGTGTTACGCAACGAAAGTTTATTCAGGATTGATGGTAAGGGCGGAACAAGCCTACAAGATTGATGACTGACCAAATACTAGGTTGTGGCATCCGATGTCGAACTCTCACGCATTCAGCGAGCACAATCAGATTCGAGTCGACAACGAACACATCGACAACGCAGCGTCACCTCACCAACCCTATGCAACGGCACTTACGCTGCCGGACGAGCTCTCATCCTCTTCACGTGATCGCATGTTCCGACTAGTGGTGACAACAGCCGATGCAAAAGTTTCCGTGCCAACGTTTCCGTCCGCACAGTGTCTCGATATCTTGCTTAAGGTCGGCATAGCGAAGCGGTTAGAGACAGATGCATGGATACACCCGTACACTTTTTCCTCCGAGCAGTCCAGGCCTGAGCTTTTGATCGCTCTCGTTGCTGCTGGTTGTGTCTGTTTCGGCGTCCCCGGAGTCAACAGGACGGGTTTAGTGTTGCTCGAGATCGCCCGTGTTGCTCTGAACAAACTGATCGAAGACGACAATAGCAACATCCGGGATCTCCAGTATCTCCAAGCTTCGATGATATGGCTTGACGTGTGTGGCTTCTGTGGCCACAAACGTAAAATGGAGATCGCCGAGAGCAATCTACAGCCTCTGGTGACAGCACTTCGACGGTTTGGAAAATTTGACAAGGCCGCTTACCAGACAATAGCACCAGCAGCTGGCGATAGCCCTGAGCTTATCGAGACTAAATGGCGACGATGGGTCCACGAAGAATCTTACAAAAGGCTAGTCCACCACGTCTTCGAACATGACATGATGACGGCCATGGCAAAACACCGACAGCCCTTGGTCTCTTACGCTGAGCTTTCGGTGCCGCTACCTGCGACCCGCAAGCTGTGGCTAGCACCATCTTCCGAAGAGTGGCAAAAGCTTTATGTCGAGGATCAAACATTGATTCAGATCGACGCCCATTCTGTGCGATCGCTTCTTGCGAGCCACAGGCCCATGTTATGCTTGCCAGACGGCATTGATCACGGTCTTGCATCGACAATGCACCTCTACGGCGTCTCAGCGCAGACATGGGAATACAACCAACAAGCTGCTCTCATTGGACCCAACAGCGACGACGATCCGTCTCTCCGATTGTGGTTGCAAAGTCGACATCAGTCGCTCTACGGGAGACTCAAAAGTATGATGGAAAGTCTTCGAACCTCGCAGGCTACGACGTGCGTAAACCACGAGTACCAGATGATGAGCCTGCATGTAAACGTCGACACCGTCATGCGATTCGCGGGCAAGTGCGGCGAAGTGGAGGCTCATATCGCTTACCAAGACCTTCGCCTGTGGAGCGGCGAGAAGTCGGCACGGACGGCCGTATGGTAGGCATCCCCAGAGACAAACGCTCACAGTGCTGTTACATGCTGACTCTATTTTGACTATAGGCACGCCGGCCAACTGATACGTACAGTGAAAGCGATTCCACCATTCCAGCTACGGGGCGCAGATGCGTTCATCACTTACCATGCGTTAATGGTGCTCTGGTCGTACGGAATGATGCTCCGCGACACGGCTCGACGAACTG
>Ga0265797_10001159_pt1 | contig 47044 bp, 43 predicted proteins | sample P2T30metagenome_FD_192433 | JGI IMG/M metagenome (GOLD analysis project Ga0265797, IMG submission 192433) | Plant litter microbial communities from East Loma Ridge, Irvine, California - P2 T30 | ecosystem: Environmental > Terrestrial > Plant litter > Unclassified | place: USA: California...
AGCACAAAGATGATTGAATAGCCTTTTGGCAACTTTAGCATGTATAGACCGGCGTCAAGATACCAAATTCGGCTTCATTGTAGACTGCATTTCCGAATCAAAATTACATTACAACTCGTTCCTTGTGAAAGCACTATGATAGGTTCCCAAACTCACCCTCCCTGCCTCTCCACACGACCTTCACCATAGGTTGTGCTAGGAAGTCTTCGACCCCTTTCTTCGTCATCTCTTCGCTCCACCCTCTGCGTCGCAGCGTCTGCTGTAGAACGAACGCCATATCTACATTGTTTATAGCTACTTCCAGTGTCTCACCCTGAAAGCCTGGTATCACAAAATCCAAGTTTAGCTGTGGAGCCTCGCGTGCAGCAAGGTAGAATGGCGTTGGAAATGGGCCTGGCGGTTGTGGACGCTTGTCCGACTGCGGGCGAGCGAGAAGGACGTGTCTTGCGACGGGTGATTCGCGAAGAGGTGGTGGTGGATGTGGCCGTAAGACAGTGGAACTGGCATGTTTTACGTCAAAGTTAGGGTATTCCTTGCTGAAGTCCTTCTCAAACTTGGAGATTTCATTCTGCGTTTGGACATTGTGATTGTTGAGCAGCCAATTTGTGTGCCCTAATTCTTCAATCTTCTTCTCATTCTCGCGGGCGAGAGCCTCTAGTGCTGCGAGGCGTGAGTTGGTTGACATTTTGTTTGTGCGTGTGTCAGTAAGACCTTGTTAGGCTACGGAGTAGGTTATTTTATAGAAAGAGAGCTGAGTTGTTACCATAGTAATACTCAATATGCACTAAGATCTTGATTTGTGACGGTGTATATTGTGAAGGAACCTTAGTAATTGAAGAGATCAGAAGGGATTTTCACTATATGAATTGGGTGCTGTATTAGTATCTAGATCTCGAGTGATTTCCGGACTTCATCAGGATTCATCACCTACGCTTAGGGATACATATTAGAAAGAGCCATTTGCAGCGTAGAATTGAACTCCACAAAGTGCTGCATAGCCATTCTCTTTGTACATCATACATATACCATGTACTACAGTGTTATAATAAGACGAAACGACTATCTAATTCTCTTTCACCTTGGATTGATTCACCCATCAGCATTGAGTCGGCATTGCATCAAAATAGCGAAACGCTCTCGAACATTATGACGAATCAAGGATGATTACGCAGAGATTGCGGAGCATCAGGTTAGTATGATGGATAGTATCGCAAGTGTCACATCGAGTACCAGATGTAAAATACTAAAGTGCCTGAAGCTAAATCAATCGAATTACTTCTATATCTGATACTCTACTGTCTATTGTAACGAACGTGAAAACTTATGCAACATGCCAAAACTCAACTTCATCCCACGCTATGCTCCGTTACTGAAACGCTCAAGCCAAGAAAACAAGCAAACGAGTGACTCAAGGAGAACCCTCTCTAACAATTACAACCTCGACAACCCCTCAATCTCAGCGCGTCCATGCCTCTAGCGTCGGATCAATATCTCGACCTCTAGTAAGCCTTCTCACAATGGAAAGTGAAACCGCTCAGCCAAGTCTCGATCGGCTTCGTAACGTCGCCATCCAGATCGACAAAGTTCTTTGCACGACCGTCGATGTCAAAAATCCAGCCAGGGATGTTAAGGTTGACAAGCTGGCACTTGGTCGTGTCTTGGAACTTGGTGAGTTGGGCTGATGTACCGACGATGTTACCGGCACCCTTGTCGACAGCCTTGCCGGCGAAAAGAGAAGATATGTAATAAGGGGTGCCGTCGGCGGGTATGGTGGCTTCTGCATTGGCGCCGCTTTGGTCGTTGTAGATCCGGAGGGTGATTTGAGGAATGGGAGAGGGGATCGCAGTCACCGCCGTGGTAAAGGCGAGAAGGGTGGCGGCGAGGGTAGTGGTGAGCTGCATTTTGATAGATTTGTTGACGGATTGATGATATTGCAGTGTCTTGTTGAAGAACGTTGGTGTTTGTAGAGAAGTCTGGATTGTGGTGTAGAGTGATGATGCTGTTGGTGAAGGGCTACTAGAAAGAGATGATGTCCTGCTTTATACCCTACATAAGTTGTCTCCAGACTCTCTGTTTTCCCAAATAGGAGCCGGTCGTGACACCGTCCGCTGAGCTATTCGTATACATCGTCAGCGAGTAGCCCGCTCGACGACCGCCTTTTCTCAGCTACATCACAAAGTGACCACCAAATTGGCTTGGGACCTCATATTTCCGCGCACAAAACATCATGTGAGGTTCGATGGGCATCTGTCTTAGTCAAGGTTGGCGTGTGGCACAGTCTTAGGGTAGGACTGCTATGGTCACAGTGGAGATTATTCAGAGCGCCTATTGGGTTTATTTGGTGGAATATACGCATGGAAGTTTCTTACAAAAGATTAAAACTCTTGGAAATATCGATGGCGGAAAATTGATGTGAGAAACGAAATGGCGGTGATCGAAGGCAGAGCTGAAGGTAGCTGAATGTGAACTCAGCCTCTGTGGGGCTCGCATCGTCAGCAAACAAGACCAACGCGCCTCTCTTGGAATGAATCACGAGGTGGCCTGATCAAAAAAAAAAGAGCTTGACGTCTTTCCCCACGACCGACGTAGCTATCTGATTCACAACCTGTTTAGTTCTCTTTAAGGTCTGTGGGTCGCATGCTCGTGATACTGGAGTATCTTCAATGCAACCAGAATTCGCTTATGAAATATGCAAAGTACGGTAACAACAGACTGTTATTATGCAGACTGTAATATATGCAAAGTCAAAATGCATGGATAGCAAAGTCGGCACGCGTGAGGCGCCAGCTGTGCCAGGAATAAACAGAAAGCTACTCCATTGCCCTCTTTTCTCGAATTTCTTACCGTTGGTCTCGAGGTCGATATTGTGAGAACCAAAGACGATAGGTACATATGGCGCTGGCGCATATGTGTCGTTGCGCGGGAAAACCAGGTCTACTTCATAACGCCCGAGGAGTCGCTGACGGCCGCATCTATAGCTCATGTACAGGTCACAAACAATCGGCAAATCCAAAAGACAATGTACATGTAGGAGCGTGCTATGACCGGAAGATCGCGAAGAAGAGGGTGCTGTGGAGGTAATGGCGGAGTGAGGTTGGATAAATCGAAAAATTCGGGGAGTCACAACGCGACTGAAGAAACTGGTTTGGCGGAGCGGACTCTGTGTTGGAAGGGCTTGTGGCTGGACGGACAGTGCGGAGGATGCTCAACGTGAACTAAAAGAAACAGACGGGCAAGATAGGTAGTCTGAACTATGGTCGATGTCGCCGCCAAGGGGCAAGAGCCTGTAGGCAGGATCGAAAAGGGTAAGCTATGTAGCAGGGGTTGATGCCGTTTCAGCCGCGTGGTGGAGAGCGAGGATCGCGGGCGGGTAGGTGGGCAGTTTGAGCGCTTTATGATATTGGAATTAGCTTGTCAAGGGCACGTAACCGCGCATCTCCCTTGAGTAGCACTCTTGTCATCGATTGGACAAGAGGACCCGAGTATTCGAGTCGCCTCACAATGAAGGGAAGTCATAAGATGGGGGAAAGCTTGGAGCAGCGGCTGAATCGATCTTGAGCTCGGAAGGAGTCGGAGATAGCGTTATGGACGCCATAGGCGCACAAGTTCATCTTCCATGATCCTCTCGAGTAATATGATCATGAAGTGGGCCGTCAATACTGATAGCAACCACGTTCATCTTCCGTGCAATTCCGATCAATGTAGGAGTGACAGGATCCACTTGTTGTGCAGAGTTCTTGACAGTGAAGGATGTGGCATGCGTCGTCGCATTGGGGTGATGCCGCTTTCGACGAATCGAGGGAGTTTTTGAAGTAGATGTCCCAGCCCACCTAGTATTGAAGCTAAACCTTACCCTCATCGACGAGGTTCTAGAAAGTCCTGAGTTTCTGACAAGGGCCGTTGCCGGAAAAGTTCCCACATCACAGAATCTATGCGTCCAAGGTGGTGAGGTTGACATCCAGCGAAGAGTGCATATATAGAGTTAGCTCAAAATTCGTGGTAGCGATAATATCTGAAAGGATTTGCGTGGAAGCGTAAATCTCCCGAGGTCGTTACAAGTGAGAACGAGGTCTACATCCGTCACGCTCGGCAGCCCCTGCGCAAGCGATGAGATGCCAGGCGGCCAGCCTGCTGACAGGGACGGCAAAAGACAGGTAGCGAGATGAAGCGAGGAGTATTTTGATATTAGGAAGGTTGTAGAGAAATGTCAGGGCGGAAAAACATGAGAGGAAGGATTCAAACTCCACGTGAAGGATCAACATAATGATTAGTACTCTTGCAAGGTACCTTGCTTGATAGCGGCTGATGGCCAATAGAGCTACGCTGCAACAGCGCTTGCGGCTGAACCGCGCCCGCTTAGCATCCGTGCCACTTCCACCAGAGCCGAGCCGACCTTCTTGTTCCTGACATCTCCACTCACGCACCGTTCCCAAGCGTTGTGACTATTGCCCCAGATGCAGGGACAAGCAAGCTATTGTTCCGCGGACGGCATGATTGTGGCTCCACTACCAGCTAGTGAGTTACCTTGACGCGCTCGGGTCAGCCTTTCCCACAATTATCTATGCTGGCTGCGGTCAGGGGCAATGGCCTAGCACCTAGCTTTTCAAACGCTATAGCAGGATAACACAAGTAAGCGACCGACAGACTTCGGCGAAGAGTATAAGAGCTATGGTTTAGAGCGTAGTTGAGTATGCATCTCGTTATCAAAACACCGGACTTATATTACCCTACACTCATTTCGACAAATTTCCTTCTTTGCAATATTGCGAACTTTCAAACCCCCCAAGATGCAGTTGACACACTTCTTCGCCGCTGGCTTTCTTGTAGCATCGGCCTCAGCATGGCCCGCTCACCTTCGTCGAGCTGTTGATTGTGAATTCTCCGTTGTAAATCTCTCTGTACAAACTGCATATGAGACATACACTGACTTCGCACACCCATGTTAAGGCTATAGCTGATGCTGGTACGACTTGTGAGAGCTTTGCAGCTAGCTGGCGCCTGTCCGTCGACGAGCTCGAGCGATTGAATCCCGGCATCAATTGTCCCGATCTAGACTATGACGGTCTGTACTGCGTGGTCGGCACCAACACTGACGATCTAAATACAACTACCACTTCCATGGCTACCGCGACGTCTACAATGACCACTTCGGCAACCACTACCTCCACCCCTTCCACGACTATCAACTCCTCTGCAAGCACGAATGCTTCAACCACGACCACGGCTAGTAATGATGTTGCCACCTCATCTATGTCTTCAGATCTACCGGCATCTACTGATGCTGCTGATTCGCTTAGAGCGCCGGTCGTCGTTGCTGGTATTCTTGGGTGGGCCGCTTTGGTGTTGTAGATGCGATCATACAATTCTGGAAGAAGAAGAACTGGGTAATGATGTCACACGTTGATGAATAGGCGTTCAAACTCCCCAACCTACCTAGCTAGGCATGGTCACGAACTGCAACAGACTTTACTATGTAGCTACTTGTCAGCAGATCATCAGCTGCAACAAGATCACTCTTGCCGACGTTGTGAAGTGAAACAATGAAGACGGTTCAAACTGCCAAAGCATGTGGCCAGAGACTACCGTTTGCATTGGTGTTTCGATGGTTCGAAAAAGTTCGATACACGTATCTACTTACTCAATATGATAAACAAAAGACGAAAGCATGTGCCAAGGATCACTCGCGTTTAGATGACTAATGACATCTAGAGACCTTAACAAGGAAGTCATCCGCCGATTTCCAAAACCATTCACGTTCACTTTCTTTTTCTCTCTACTTTACTTACTTCACAGTCTTACACTCTGGCACTTCCTTGTGTCCATCATTCTTTGAACATTGATTTCCCTCAAGGCCCAGATCTAGTAGTCTCGTAGTAACGTTGTGCGGTACAAATAGCGTCTATGCAGCATCTGTCCTACAATTGTGCAGCCTCCTGAGTACTGGTTGTTTGTTTACGATCACTTGGCCTGACTGGAAACTTTTTGTTGTGTGATCAAGGCAGACGCGCATCAATCGAGTTGGATACTCGTTTTGGACCTATACAGTCACTGCGTGCGCGCTTCTGTGGATTGGTTCCCCAAGGTACACGAAAATATGTGATTTAATACGTACAGCAGGAAAACATCCCATGAGAGTCGACTGGTGCGTAATACTGTAGTCAGTAACGTACAGGGAGGCTCTTCTCTGAGCTCCAGAATATACCGGCGTCAGGCTGGAGCCTAGTGTATAGACAACGAAAACCACGAGTACATTGCGGCGAACACCCTGAGTAAATTCGTATTGTGGTACAACACTATGCTTTTGAACTGCGAGTATCGCTGATATCATATCCATCATAAGGGTCGTAATCCCATACCCCAAAAACGCCATCTATCCATATGTGCTCATCAAAGCATGTTTTTTATCGCTCTTAACGACTCCAGAACTTCTAGCAGAAAAATTACTGTGCGGCGGGAGCAGCATTGTTCGAAGTCTTTCCGTTGGTGATCTTAGGACCAACGACGGCCTCCTCAAGTGCTCGCTTTACATCGGCAACAAGATCCGCCTCATCCTCAACACCGCAACTAATGCGGACGAGGTCGTCAAAGACACCAGCGGCTTCACGCTGCTCCTTAGGAATACCGCCGTGTGTCATGGCACTGGGTACCTCGACCAAAGATTCAACGCCACCAAGCGACTCAGCCAGCGTGAAGATCTTGGTTGCTTGGCAGAAGCGCTCTGCAGCTGCGTGGCCGCCCTGGATACGGAATGACAGCATACCGCCACCCATTCCATCGCGGTGCTGCTTCAATGCAATGTGGTGTTGTGGGTGAGAAGGCAGACCAGGGTAGTTGACGGATACGACGTGTGGTGAGGCTTCGAGGGCCTTCGCAACACCTGTAGCGTTTTTGGTAGCTTCCCGAGCACGGAGATGCAGGGTCTTGAGACCGCGGTGTGCGAGCCAGCAGTCGAATGCCGAGGGAACAGCACCAATGGCGTTCTGTAGGAAAGACAGACGCTCATATAGCTCATCCGAGTTGAAGGCCGCAGCGCCCATGACAACATCGGAGTGTCCGTTGATGTACTTGGTGACTGAATGTACCACGATATCGGCGCCATGGTCCAAGGGATTCTGAACGTACGGGCTCATGAAGGTGTTGTCCACAACCACCATGATGCCGTGCTGATGCGCAATCGTCGAGATCTTGCGGATATCCACCAGCGTCAGGGTAGGGTTAGACGGCGACTCGATCCAGATGAGCTTTGTGTTGGGGCGAATGAGCTCAGCGATGTCAATCTCGATGCTCGGGCTGAATGTAACCTTGACATCGTGGGTCAGGGCTACCTTGGTAAAGTAGCGGTGGGTTCCTCCGTAGACGTCTGAGACGGAAACAACGTGGGAGCCAGCCGCGAGCGATTGGAGGATATTGGCCGTGGTAGCAGAACCTGAGGAGAATGCAAGCGCATAGCGGGCATGTTCGAGGGCGGCGACAGCTTTCTCAAAGTTGTCTCTGGAAGCGCGTTAGTAATGAAAGTGTAGAAAGTGATCGCAGACACATACCGGTTGGGGTTCGAGGATCGCGAGTACTCGTACTCGCCTATTGGCTTCCCAACGGCGGTTTGCGCAAATGTTGTCGACAGCGAGATCTGCCTCGGTCAGCTACGCACCCTTCAGACAATAAGTCGGCAGTACGTACAGGTTCAATTACAGCTCCCGTGACAGGGTCGTGAGGACTTCCGGCGTGTACGGCGAGCGTACCGAATCTGTGGACTGGTGATGGCGCGCGTGGCGGGGTGTCAATGGGGTGCTCGGGGACCGTCATCTTGCTCTGGTGAATGCTCTCTGGACAGCCGAGTCGACTTGGTGGTATAAAAGAACTTGAATTCAAAAATGTAGTGAGAGCAGAATAATTCAGAACAAAGTTCAGACCTCCGAGGTGTTGACGTCTATGGATGATTTATTGTTCTAGCGACGAATCCTAGCGCGCTTTCTATCGGTGGTGCCGTCGACCGTGATGGCGCGAAAGAGAATAATTCTTTCTGGCAGAATTTCCTTTCAAAGTGGAGATGAAAGCAAGGGGGATGATTCTTCGTGACTCCCAGCTTCTTATACCCAACAGGCCCCGTCCAATGTCTGGTATTTCTCAGCAACAGATTAATCAGACGGCGTTGGCTCTCCAACCGTGGCATGTACAGCTCGGCCCAGCGCGCGTTGGTTTCGTGAGCAAGCGGCGATGGTGTCATAGTATTCTCCGACCCGCCTTGTGACGGCCTTGGCAGCAGCAGATTACACATCGCGCTGCGGCCGCCACCAAGGACAGAAGGTTGTTCGGGCGAGATGCTGTATACGATTTAGAATACGTAAGCACGTTTCATCAATACAAGCTAGAGACATATGATTCGCATCGTAATGTGATTCAAGTGTGGAGTTATCAATGTGTCTATGAGTGCGCGAATGTCTATGGGTATCTCGGGGTATCATGGTGATGCTTAGTATGTATCCTCCTCTGGTCTGCTCTTGAGTTTCACGTATCCACTTATGCCTTTCTTTCGCGCTGTCTGCTCGCTCTCAGAAGCATCCCCTTTCCGTGATAGCAAAGGCCTTCCGTTTGTCGTAGTAGACGTGAGGTAGCTGCGTCCATCATCTAAACCTGTATTACCACGCCTTTTCTCGCCAACTACAACCGGGTCTTCAGCGATCAGGTTCTCCATATCTTCCCATTCCTTCTGGTTAAGCACGTCCCATTCTTGTGCTTGTTGCTCAGCAAGTAAGAACCCTTTCAGCTCGTCAACGATCTTCGTCGGAGACAAGCCCCATCCGCTGATGTATTGGGCGTTCTCGGCAATGCCGAGAAAGGAATGTGAAGTGGCATGCGAAAGTTGTCCGAAGCCTACAGGCGACTTGCGAAGAATCGATCTAGAAGACTTTGAAGCGGTAATGTCTTTGTCGAATGGGTTCTCAAGACGCTGGGGATTGTATGACTCTTGTGCGATCAGTAACCGATACAGATTGCGACCTATCGAACAGGTATCTTCCCACTGTTTGAAGCTTTCCTTCATGCCCTGTGTTCGGCATAGCCAGGCAACATTGTACGCAAGCAGGGATACGCCTTCGATGAAGGACGAGTATGCAGGAGGATCTTCTGCAGAGAGATGACTCAATGGGCGATCGACGAACAGTGCGCGTGGCTTCGGAAGATGTACACGCATATCGAGTGTGCGCGAGGCTTCTGGACTAGCGCTCGATGAATGCGACGGTGTTGAGCCAGGGAAAGGTACTTTTTTACCCTGGTATGAAGATGCTGGACTAAAGATGGTTGGTTGAGGATAGTCACTATGGGGCAATGTGATTTCGGCTGGGAGGCGGATACCCAGATAGGCAGCGACTCGAACGAGGAGTTGGGCTACGGCAGCCAGAGAGGCGGATAGGCCGTCAGGTGCGACATCTTTCCGATTATTAGCATACTGTCTCAGTAGGTGTGACAGAAACTTACCGTTCAGGTCTCGTAGATCATGAATCCGCAGGCGCGTGCCAGGCCCTATATTAAAGACCTCTTTAATGCTACCGTCTCTAGTCTTTCGTCGCTGCATCTTAAGTCCTGCGAGTTTCGCAGCAGTCGTGCATAGCTGCATGCGCAGGTCTATGGTATCGTGATGCATCTTGTCCGCATTGTAGTCGGACCTCTTGACTCTCTGTTGCACCTTATCCAGTTCATTCGCCCGCCGCGACTCGATGCCGTAAGTGGCGGATGAGAGGTCCGACTTCCTCTGCGCGTTCGCCGCACGCTTCGCCTCAAGCTGCTTCCTTGTGGCCTCCATCTGCTGTCGAAGCTGATCAGCGTGCTTTGATATCATTCCTAATCGCTCTTGAATTTCCACCGTTTCTGCTTTCGTCCGCTGCCAGTTTAGATTGTTCGTACATTCCTGCCGGTCAACCAAGAGGCCTCCTTTCGAGTCGGTGAGGGAAACATGCTGGATCGCCTTATCTTCCGAACCATTTACGATGGCCTTGACGTGTTTCTCGACGGCATCGCGGTCTATCAGCGTCTTTGCGAGTTGGATGCGGGGCTGTTCGAGGTACGAGCGGGCGCAGGTCATGCAGTGGAGCGGCTGGCTCAGGCTGCCTTCTCTCCCACAAATATCGCACTCCATGGTTGAGTGAGAATGATGCTATGTGATTTCGCCTCCAGAAAAGTCGTAGGATGGTAGGTCTGGAAGGTACAGCGAGACCATGGTTGGAGTGATTCGTCGAGGGGGTTGGCGAGTGCCTATGTATCCATGGGGATCGGCCAGTAGGGTGTCCAGTGAATATATATGCTTCGTGAATGTTGCAGCCCTTGTTTGAAGTAAGGCATAGATCAAGCAGTCAGACCAAGGTGAGTGAAAAGGCTGTGTGACCGAGACGGTACTTAGGCAGAGGCGCGAGTCGCGAGTCAGACGCTCCTTCCAACGTCATGCCGCGACTGACCAAAACGAACCGCGCTAGTGCACGTGCAAATGGCATACCTGGGCAAGCATCCATCACCCTTTACTGCTGCAATCTTTAGTCTCATAAAGCTGACTTCACGCGTCGAATATCCTCTTGATGATGATAATAAGACGCGGTCGCGATCACTCCACTTACCCACAGCACTGACCGCCGCCAAAGGCATCGTCAATGACCAGAACTTCCGACGACGAACCTGAATCATCTCTTCCGTCTCGCGCTTTGCCAATATTCCCTTCCTCGCCTCCAATACTGACCCAGCTACCAAAAATTATCAAGATGGATGCAGACCCGGCTTGCAAGTCAGAGCCGTCCTTCACTCAGGATGCCCAACCAATGCGGCCAGCGAGAAGACGTGTGAACTCAGACGACACAGAGCGTCCACCTTCAGCCCAGCGTACGCAAGATGAGGTCGATGGCCAGGCTGATGCGAACGCTGGAGAGCAAACAGAGGATGAAGATAGTGACCCTGCAGGAAGGATCGAGGATTTTGACTGGGAAGATCTCCACGTTCGGTACCACGAGGCTATGAATGGTTGCCACAACGAAGAGTCGGAACTGATGCAGGAATGGGAAAGTCTTATGGCTGTACTACTATCCCTATCTGATTCCTATTTCTAGTACTAACGGCCTTTCCAGTACTTCCGTATCTGGGCAAATTCAGGACTTGAGCATGAGACTGGTCGGACCTACTCAAGGTAAACATACCTTCTGCAAAGTCGTGTAGCCTACTGACCATTTGCATCAGGCTTCGTACACGCATGGCTTATGTTCAGAACGCTGAAGAAGAGTTAGAGAAGAAGCGAAATCACTGTACGATTCATTGGATGTCCTTTCGTCACCTCTGCACAGCTAACATGTAGCAGACATCAGCGTGGTCAAAGCCTTCGAGAGTGCGCTCAACCTCCTCAAAGCCAACGGCATTGGTCGTTGATGCTCATCAACCTAGGCGTCATCTATCTTGCTCATCATCCACCGCAACCAGCAGTCTTACAGCGCCTTCCACGCTCCGACATCGTAATGTCACTGCTGCCTTCGTCTAGCCCCCCAACGTATGCTTCATCAACGATGCATCCAATGCGTTGCTCTATAATGTAACCATCTTTCCCAATACCGAGAACGACCATGTTGGAGAGATTCAGTCGCGACACACGATACCCGTCCGATAAATCATTTGAAAGACATTCATTGCCAGGTGTCTGCTCTATCTAAAACCCTAAATCAGCCGCTCAAGATTCTATTCGAAATGCACCGCCTTTTGCCAAGGTCTATACATGGTCCCCATGCCCTCCGTAGATGCGCTAAACAATGAGATGCCCATGCCCTTTTCATGCGAGGTATACCAGAAATGGTCCAAACGTGGTCCAAGCTTGTGATGGTGATGATGTGGCGAGTATTTCGTCTATAGAAGAGGGTTGGAGCGGTACTCGGGCACGACGCCGTTTGTTTGCGACTTCTCAGCCTGGTTCTCCGTCTCGAGTTCGTTGCCGACGCTGTCATCTTGCTCGGCAAGCCATTTCTCCGCCTCGAGAGCGGCAATGCAGCCAGATCCTGCACTGGTGATAGCCTGACGATACCGCTTGTCCTGAACATCACCAGCCGCGAAGACACCCTCGACACTTGTAAGACCTTCTCCGGGCTTGGTGATCAAGTAACCGTCCTCGTCCATATCAAGCTGTCCCTTAAACAGCTCTGTGGCGGGGTCGTGTCCGACCGCGTAGAACAGACCCTTTGCCTCAAGGGTCTGCTCCTCCTTTGTGACATTGTTCTTGACCACTAGTTGTGTCATCAGACCGTTCTTCTTCTCCTCGCCCTTGATCTCGCTCGCGCTGGTGTTGTACAGGATCTCGATCTTGGGGTGCGTTGTCAACCGGCGGGCGTTTGTTCGGCTGGCACGTAGCTGGTCCCTTCGTACGAGCACAGTAACCTTGCTCGCCTTCTTGGTGAGGTACAAGGCCTCCTCGACTGCCGAGTCACCACCTCCGATAACGACCAGTGGCTGCTCGCGGAACATGGGGAGGGAACCATCGCATACGGCGCATGCGGATACACCGTTACCCCAGTACTTGTCCTCGCCCTTAAGATCTAACCTCCTAGCCTTTGCGCCGGTCGCGATGATCAGAGCATCAGCGGTGTGTTCCTCCTCCTCGATCTCCTCCTCGTCACCCATGGGGTGTAACCAGTACTTGAAGGGGCGCGCTTTTAGGTCGACCTTCGCGACGGTCTGGGAGATGATTTCGGTGCCACAGGCTTCAGATTGTTCGCGCATTTGCTCCTACAGGCTTTTAGTACTAGTTTGCGCGTGGCTATCGCGTAATGTTACTGACCATGAGCTTTCCGCCTCCAATCTTGGTGAAACCGGGGAAGTTCTCGACTTCGTCTGTTGTGGTCAATTGACCACCTGCGGCAATACCGAGAGCCATGAATCCCTCGTACATGACGGCTGCGCATTGTTAGCATACTGCTGGAAATAGTCAAGAGACAGCGTCTTACGGTTCAGATCGGCTCGTGCGGCATAGATAGCTGCGGTATGGCCTGCTGGCCCCGAGCTGTGCACGTTAGCATTCTTCTCCTGTTTGCGCCGCTGATTGCAAAGCTTACCCAATGACTGCAAACTGTTAGCACTCTTCCAGTCACAAGATACTTGAGCACAACTCACTGACTAGTTTTGAATGCATGTTTCGCGACTGTAGTTTTGAAAAGGTCGATGCAGTCGAGAGCCCCGCTACTGGTGATACGCGCTGATTATGCGATGCCGCAGCAGCGATGGGTACGGAGAATAAGGATAGATTGCGGGGGGAAGAGGCCCTTCGAAAGATTGATGCGAACACTTTGGCGGCGTGTGCGAAAGTTCGCGTGTCGCGTGCAAGATGTGGCTGCGGGCGTGCGGGTCGTGTGCGGGATAGTGGGATGCGAAAGAAGGTGCCTTATGAGAGAGGGATCAAGTGGCAGAGAAGGAGCTGGAAAAACGGTTTTGATGTTGCCGCAGCCGGTTCGCAATTAGTGGGCGTTGTCTTTCTAGCTTCGGAGGGTCCGCGATATTGGTGGATGACGGCGAGCCGAGGCGTGGTGGGGGTTTTCAAGATGCAGATCGGGCTCAATTCTGAGTTGCAGTCAATACACAAGCACTTCAGTATAAAAAAGAAGACAGCGCGATAGAGAAAGAAGAATTCGAGAGTAGAACACACCTTATTTGCAAGTATAGCACATGTCAGAAGAAGGGAGATTTCTGCTTGCAAAGAAAAAAGTCGGCTGCTTGCTTTCGATCTACGCCATCGGCGGCCGGGGTCTCATTCTTAGAAATCGACCTGTACTAGACCCACGTTCCACGCAGTCCACGCATCTTGCACATCTCGCCCTCAAATGTCCGATGCTGACACGCTTATGCGCGACACGATGCGGCTCCCGAATCAGGGACCTCGGCAGACTTGTTCAGGAGTACTGGCCGGATTGTCACAGTTTCGTCCGGTCATGACCGTGGTCTGGAGAGGCGAGTATTTGAATGATTACAGTTCGTGCATGTTCTGGAGCCGCACACGTCACGCTTCACTTTCTATCTTCGTATATCGGCCCCGCGCTTGGAAGGAGCATCTCAAGTCCGTTGTGGTCTTGCAACGCTGCTATCTAATCTTCTGCGCCTGGACGCTTTCTGAGATTCTCCACATTGTAGAGCATGTCTCGCACTGCTTTGTCATCTGCAAGCAGCTTGTCACCACCCTGCTCGAAGATCTTCAGCATGTTTGCCAGCTCAGGATCTTCGTGCCATCCGCCAGCTTGCTGTCTGGCGAGGCATCGCAATCTTGGCACCTTGTATACATGTTAGTTGTCGGCTGCGAAGTACTTCTGAGCTTGGTTACGTACTTTGTCTTCCCGAACTTCAGTCGTTGAGCCTGGCTTTTGGACGCTGTCGATCGAGACGGCGAGTTTCAGCGACCCTGTAGAGGTGTGTATAATGGCAACACCAAGTGCGTTACCGCTCAATGGGATGGAATTTCCCAAGGTGGATACACCTAGTGTGAAGCCGAATAGCGCGGGTACACCCTCGCACGCCACGAGGATAGTTTCAGCCTACCGAAAATCAGAACGAAACTAGAAGGACTGAGGCTCAGTGGCACTTACCCCGTCTCTAGTTGGTAAACTCCAAATGCCCGTAACCGCAACTTTGAAAGTCGCAGACTCTACACCTGCCAGAACCAAGCCACGCTCCTGGAGATGGGCAAAGGCGAGATCTCGGATGGCCAGCTTCTCTCTCAAAAGACCATTTTGCCAGTCCCAGACAAACAAGTGATCGTCACCACCACCAGATACAAGTTGACCAGACTGTGTGAAGCAAAGTCTGCTTACGAACGCCTCGTGGCCGAAGCAGAAGCCCTCAATAATATGTGCTTGCGGCGGGCCTCTTGAGATTCTGATATGCTCGTCTCGATCTGCTGTGATGATGTAGCTTCGGCCCTCTACCTTTGTATAAACGACATCCGTGAGCATAGAAACGTGACCAAGGAGCAACTCGTGCTTGAATCGCATAGGCTCTTTGGATTTCGCTGGTCCCTTCGCTTTCTGCTTAAGCTGCTCTTCGAGAGTCTTCCTATTTCTACCAGAATGAACGGTCAGGGTAGTGGCGGAAGGCATCCATTCTTTCTGGTCCGGCTGTGCAGTCGCTGGTGTTTCAGATGGCTCTTCTACTTTATCGTCGTCAGGTGATGGGAGAAGTGGAAGTGCATACACATCGCCAAACTTGTCTGCACACAAGATAGTCGTGTTATCGGATGTAAGAATGATCGAAGAAGGTCGTCTCGACATGCACCTTCTCCAGGTCAATCTTTGAATTGGCCTTGCGTCTTTTGCTTCTTACCTTTCGCTAAGTTGCTGCAGTCGGTTCTGTGAATCGATCTGGAAGACGCGAATGCATTTGTCTTCACCAGTTATGCCAACCAAGTATTGTCCATCGCTTGAAAGAATGAGACTGGAAAAATTCGACTTCTGCTCCTTCGGTTGTTCCAATTTGATGCGTTTTCCTGGTCGCTCTTCGGAATCGCCCTCCTGCTGATCCTGCTCATGTTAGCGATGCGCAACCACTTCTTCTACCAAGTCGAATGCCACAACATTGACACATGATGTTTATCACGTCATCACTCACTTCAATCTGATTGTCTTGCGGTGGCCATGTCGTCGTTGCCCCACGACTGGAATGAGCTACGATCTTGGAGCCGCTCGCACCGAATATCACCCACTCTCCCGCAGATTCTGAGCTGTGCGCTACAATGCACTGGTAGGGAACAGACATGATGTTTGCGTCGGACACTGCCTGGTGGAGTTGATACTACTTTTCTATGAGGCTCAGAATGCGCTAGCGCGTTACGCGAGCAGGGGCCACCCACAGCGGACGACTTTGATTTTCGCTCGGTCGAACTTTCTCTTCCTTAAACCATCAACAACACCCAAACTAAGACCTTAAACATCCCTTTGCGTCACCGAACACAATGGGGGGCAAGAAAGAATCCAAGGCCGCTTACTTCGAGAAGCTCGAGGCTCTCCTCAAGGAGTACAAGAGCATCTTCATCGTCACCGTTGACAATGTCTCGTCGCAGCAGATGCACGAGATCCGTCAGTCGCTCCGCGGCGAGGGTGTCGTCCTCATGGGAAAGAACACCATGGTCCGCCGTGCTCTGAAGGGTCTTATCAACGACTACCCCGAGTACGAGCGTCTCCTTCCCCACGTCAAGGGTACGTCTTCCGATCCACGCGACCGCCGCGCACGGCATTGACAAAACTATAGGCAACGTCGGTTTCGTCTTCACCAACGCCGACCTCAAGGACACCCGTGAGAAGATTCTCTCCAACCGTGTCGCTGCCCCCGCTCGTGCCGGTGCCGTCGCCCCCGGCGATGTCTACATTCCCGCCGGAAACACGTAAGAACATACCTTGTGCAAATCATGCAGCAGACAATTGACATATGGCAGTGGTATGGAACCCGGAAAGACCTCTTTCTTCCAGGCTCTCGGTGTCCCCACCAAGATTGCCCGTGGTACCATCGAAATTACCTCCGACTTGAAGCTCATCGAGGCCGGTAACAAGGTCGGTGCCTCCGAGGCTACCCTGCTCAACTTGTTGAACATCTCTCCCTTCACCTACGGTATGGGTATCTTCCAGATCTACGACAACGGCCAGACCTTCGATGCCTCCGTCTTGGACATCGAGGAGTCCCAGCTGCTCAAGGCTTTCTCCTCTGCCATCGCCACCATTGCCAGTATCTCCTTGGCCACCGGCTTCCCCACTCTGCCTTCCGTCATGCACTCCGTTGTCAACTCCTACAAGAAGGTTCTCTCTGTTGCCATTGAGACCGACTACGAGTGGGAGGAGATCGCCGAGCTCAAGGACCGCATCGCCAACCCCGACAAGTACGCTTCCGCTGGCCCTGCCGCGGCTGCTACTTCCGGTGGTGACGCCCCTGCCGCCAAGGAGGAGGCCAAGGAAGAGGAGAAGGAGGAGTCTGAGGATGAGGACATGGGCTTCGGTCTCTTCGACTAAGCTACTCACGTTTGCGATGACACTTCTTGAGAGATATCGGCATGACTACGGTCTGTCGAAGCACGTCTTCATGATATAGACAGTCAACGACAATACGATCAGATGAACTCGAACAAATGTAATGCTCGTGATGCTCACAAAGCGTCTGCGTCAGGACATACACCTGGTAAGCCCACCCTCCTTCCACCGTCGCGCTGCTATGATTATTATCGCTTTTTAACCCTGATTCACTATGAGGATCAAAAACAACAACAACACTCTAATTTTTTAATGAGCAACCCTTGTTCCAGTCACTCGTTCTCTACATATAACAAGGCTCGAAACTGACTTTACAACAGATCTACTCTTTGCTCCCACATCTCGGTGTCCCGCAACCGTTGACGCATCAATTTAACTGTAGCTCACCCAGTCTTCGCCAGACATCCCGCCTTTTCTAGGTCTATACGCACCCAGAAGCACTTCCACAATGCCTTGCCTCCCAAGCTTTTGCACACGCTCTCGCTTTGTACATTGCCCGTGTACACATCTGCGTGCGACCATGCGTTCCCGTCGTGGTCTACTGCTAATCCTGGCGCATGCTGTCGGAACAACTTTGCCGCAACAGCCTTCGCTATCCCCTTGCCTCGATATGCCTCTTCTGTATGTAAGGTAACAAGAGACCCATCTAATCCGAGAAATGTCCACGCTACAGCAGCATCTGTTTCTTCTTCAAACACACCAACACTTTTTAGTGACATCAGTGTCTTCGTTGTACGTGGAATAGTTGTTCGGGCCTTGACAAGGTCGATGTCTTGCTCGCGCATATCCCCCCATCGCAAGCCCTGTGGCAGCTCTCGCGTTTCTGGTAAATCAGAGAGCTTGAACAAGAACTTGTTCAACTCGGCATCAGGGCCCGGAAGCTCATCTCGTAGAACTCCTGCTTCGCGAAGGATTTTGAGTACATCGCAATGAACCGCACCTAACGTAACGACCTTCGGCATAAGGAGATGTCGCATATATGTTCCTGGTGATATTTTGTATGCGCCATCAGCTGGTGGGGTTGGATGTTCTTCTTCGTGCTGCTTTGCCAACTCCAGAGCAGGAAGATTATCGGAGCGCATCGGTGGGGTGGGAAGTGTAGCCATGTAGTCCAATAATGCCATCACCGCCTTCTTATCCTCCTGTCGAAATTTTGGTGTCAAGTTTGAGCGAAGAGGCTGTTCTGCGCTACTGAAAATCCACAGTTCAGTTTCTGGCCGCATGGATCGGTCGAGGTATGCTGCTGCCCAACATTCTGGGATTTCAGAGGCCGATGGAGGGAATGTAGCGATTATGTGGGCGTGCTCAGTTCGGTTGGGGTGTTGGATTCTGTAGACGAGATTGACGCTGTATGGTAGAGCGGATTTCAGGGCGCGCTGTATGATGGGTGACGAGGCAGGGTGGGCGTGGGCTTTCATTTTTGGCCTCGATAACACTGAAAGGCTAGGAATGCAAGCACATGTGATGATAACCAGCCAGCTTTTTCAAAGTCAAGACAGGTAGTTATGGAAGCTCTTGAGTCACGACGTAATGCTTGTAGTTATGTACCTTCCGTGTTGGGATTGATTGATGACTAAGACCTGTGTTGTTTAGACGAAGCCTTCCAGGCTTGATCAAGCTTCAACTTCCTATACCCCTTTCCTGACTCCTGGCAAGACGTCACATCTCGCCAATCAATTGTATGTCTTCTTTGTCAACAATATCGATATATACACCCATGGTAACCTCTGAGCTGACCGCCGCTTGAATTTCTTCCTTGGATATCTTCGCCATAGCCGTGATATCGCGAACGTCTCGCTCATCTTTCAAGGAACAGCAAACGACCTTCACCTCGCATCCACGTCCACATCCACATCCACATTCCACTACGCACTGCAACTGTTTTGACCAAACCAACCACATCTCACTGTAAACTTAATCTGCTCTTGAACAGTATCCTGCGAGATTGTGCGCTCATAGTCTCTTGTTGACCCCCTTGCGTCCCGGCAGACACCGCACATATTGGGCTTCCCTCCATTCTCTATGCCAACTTCGTTCATGGTACCGCCGATGTCATTGCACATTGAAACGGCGTGCATATCGCGCCAGACATCGAGGTTACTGGTTCCGGACCAGGTGTAGTAGATGGCACAATCTTTGGCGAGAGCCAGGATGGGGGCCACGAGGATGAGAGTGGTGGTTGATAGTAGGTGCCTGGGGGACTGGTTAGTGACCGAGACTATACGAGGCTCTCTACAACCATAGACTTACATGGTGGCAGGCAAGGATCAGCAACTCGATACAAGTCCAGCAGGGTAGCAGGTAGAGAACTAGCCTAAGTATTGAGTTGGGTATAGACAAGACTGTTCAAAGTTTGTTAGTCCATTTGCTTCGTTATATACGGACTCTTGCTCGGCTTAGACACTATTATTATCCCTAACGGAAGACTTCCGTGCGATCCTTTTCGGTCATTCAATAGGGCCGTTTACGGTCATTACATAGGTATCTACTGCCTCTTGTAGCCATATCTTGGAACTATCTAGTGGCGCCTACGTGTGTTGGATATCAGAGCTGTACCATGGTATCAACTAAATGTAGCATTCTACGGGGTACTTGCGAAGAATCTTGATGAAGAATCTTGACTTGATGTCCTGCAAAAGATACCTAGACACTTTCTCAATAACCTCCTATCTAGAGACTTGCAATGCCCTAAATGCGCTAGATACTACGATGTTACCGTGTACGTCACACGGAGTCACGACAAGCGCAACGGATGATTAGAATAAAGTCAGGTAATTGTCACGCTTACAACTCATGTATTTGTGGCGGTGAGAGATGCTGTAATTACATTGTTGCCAAGTATAGGCACAACCATACCTACTCCACTATAAAACAAGGTCGTGTGCATAAGCACTTGTACAGAAATTGAAAAAGTGTCTATATTCAATGTTCCGTGCTTCAAAGAAGCTCTATTCAATCTGAATAACGTGCATGCGAGTCTGTCCGATTGTCCCGAAAGACGAACAGAAAGTCTTGTGTTCGTGCCATGTCCGTGTCAGTCTGGTAGCATCATCCATTGCTCTGGAACGCATCAAACTGTTCTATATATGAGCGACAAACATAGCGCCAGGGCACATCTCTAACAGTGAGAGCTACCGCAGTGTATGCTGTCTTTTCTTTTGAGACGAGGACATGGAAGTTGGCCGCCAGTGACATACACTAGGAAGATGACTTGAAATAATCCATCATCAGCATAGCAGACTACAGCGTGTGTCCATATGCAGCAACCGCATAGAAGGATTCCACGTGTATATGCCTCTTGTACCAATTTCGCACCCCAGAACATTAGACAATCAGTGTTGATGATCTCTGGGGATAAGATTCAGCCCATAACATTGTGAAAAGATGTAGGACAAAGCTGACACACCACAATCTTCACATCGTTGAAGGGTGGAGACACATCCATTACTTCGGGTTGGGAGACAACAATATCAAAACTTTGACTTTGTGTTTTAGAGAGCATAAATTTTGGGTATCGAATGAGGAGACAAAGGCAAGGGCATGGAAGAATGATGATGGTTGTGGTGATAGAATGATTATCATGATAATGACGATGACCATAGGATATCTCCTTACATACGTACCATCTCGTGTATTTGTACGACTCGCGACTTACAGCTCGTCTCTCTTTCTTCTCTGTCCACTTCCTTCTTGCTGCGCTTGTGTCTCCTGAGTCTGCGCCTCATGGCGCTTCGCGCTCTCCACATCCTCTTCCCACATCTTCTTCTTGGGATTCCTCGGCTTATCGCTCTCCTTCAGTACAGTTCCGTCGCCCAGTGTGACGGGTCCCTCATCTTCATCCTTCTTCTGTTGCCTGAACTGTGGGTGATCAGGCACCTCTTCCTGCTGCTGCTGCTGCTGATTTTGTTCCGCCATCTGGCCTACTTGTTGCGAGTAAGAGCCTTGCGGACTAGGATCCTGACCTTGCCTGTTTACTCCGCCTCCACGACCGACAGGGATGTAGTGTGGTTGGGCGTTGGAATCGCGTCGGGGTATGCCACCTGTTGCGCTAGGTTGGACAATAAGAGATCTGGAGGACGAGGAAACTGCGACACTCGATGATGCGGCTGAAGATGCGGCGCCGAAAGGCAGGACAGCGGAAAGGATGCGAAAGGTAAGCTTGACCGGCCAGATGAGGAACCAGGTGAGTGGGCCGTATAACCAGCGACGGAAGACGAGCCAGATGATTGTGGTTAGGAGGATGTAGAAGGTAGTCTCAAGATACCACGTGTCACTTTTTGTGCTCTTGAGTAGTGTCGAAACCAAGTTCTTGCTGTTGGCTAGTAATGTGTTTAGATCCGAGTACTGCTCCCCAAGATCCTGTAGGGCAGCGTTGGTCTGTTCGAGCGTTTCTTGTGCGAATCGAGAGCGCGATAGCTCGTCTTTCATCAACTGCGCTGTTCGGCGCAGAGCAGATGTGACGTCTGAAGATGCCTGAGCGACGACTTCGCCTTCTGATAGCCCCTGCTGTTGCTTTCGTTGGCGGTACGTAGAGGATGGAGTCGAGGAGCCTGATTGCAGGTTGGAGAAGAGGAGTTCGCGTTCCTTGAGCTTTGCGCGGTCGGCGTTGTGCTTGGCTGTAAGTTGTGCTTTCCGGTATTGCGATCGCGATCTACATGAAGACTGGTTAGCATGCCACACCAGAGGATGCAGTAAGGGGAAGACGTAGTCACGTACGACCTCAAATCCTCTGTCAACCTCGCCAGTAGTACAGCAAGTCTGCTTCTCTCGCTGTCCTTGCTACTATCCCTCCTTCGCCCAGTAATGCCACCTTGTGACGTAACGTCCTCGACCTCTTGCCTCAGAAGTTCAAGTTCCTCTTCAATCCCCTTCAAAGTCTCATGTATCTCGGCACTAAGTTCCAACCGAACGTCGCCTTCTTCGGAATTGTCGAGTGGTTGCGAGCCTGGCTGGAAGTCTAACTTGGCTAAGCGTTGGATGAGCTGGCCAACACCTTTGTTCGCTTCGGAGAGGGCGCTTAGGCGGGTGGTGAGGGATTGCGTGGTGGAGGGGAGGGGTGCCATTGTGGCTCGGGCTGCGGAGAGGGTCTGGTCGATGTATGCGACTGCCCTATGACGGAGATGGCTACGGTGGGCCGTTTGGCGGGGTGAAAGGGCGTAACGTGTCTGGACGGCTAGCTGTAGCGTGGCCCGCACAGAATCCTGAGCACGGACATATCGCGAAGAGGTTGCGACGAGCGTAGAAGACGTCGACTGCAGTGCAATTTTGACCCATCAGCCATCGGTACGCTGTCGCATCTATCTATCTTCTATACAAGCTAACAGAACACAGTCTGCATCGCCGACCCGCCGCTCTACAGTCGCCGCAATGATTACCAGATTCCTGACCGACGTCCGCGTAGCATTCAATCCCTTCTCCCCGCGCTCAAAACCCGCCCGCCTCTTCCTCTCCTTGATCCCACCGAATGCACGCCAAGATGGCATGAAGATTGAGTCCAAGATGCTGCCACGAGAGAGCAAGGAGCCTGCGAGCCTAGCTGTCAAGTTCAGTACGTACACGTTCCGCTCATTCGAATCGTGCATCTGGAGCAAACGCTAACATGGTCGCATAGAGGACGGCAAGGAGATGAAGCTCGATCTCAGCAACATGCGCATAACACAAGTCGTCGAGGAAGTCGACAGACACTCGCGGTCGTTGGCACGGAAAGACGAACTGGCAGGCAACTGAGGCTTCAGCATAAAGACATGATTGTACATAAGTATTAAACCACAGCATCGGTCGGCGTCACGGCAATATTCTGGGTTGGGCTGAAATGAGGTATTGATCATTTGTCTCATGACTCTATATACCGTCGTTGGTCGGCGTTATTCATGCACATTTATCTACCATCTACCCTCATGTTCTCACTCCAATGATGTTTACACTTTTTTCGTAACCATGGCTCCCATTAGAACTAGTTGGATGGGGCACCGGAGATGTAGAACCACTTGTCGATGCTGGGGTCGATAGGAGCGGGCGCCTTGTTCTCGCCCTGGGGGACGTTGAGCGAGCTAGCGTCGGTGCGGTCGGGAGAGTGCGAGACAGTGGTGTTGGTGCTACAAATTTGTCAGTAGGATGTCATTTAGCAGTAGGCAATCCACTACGTACAGGCTGATCTCATCCTTGGGGGTCTTGCCAGTGGCAAGCTTCTCCCAGGCCTCAGCACACTCGCGGACAATGTCCATGGCGTACTTCTTGTTCTTGCACTCGCCGGAGAAGGCGAACTGGTTCTCGGGCTTGCCGTCTGGGATCTTGTAGATACGGAACCACTCGTTTGTGGCACGGAGAAGACCGGGCAGGTGGCGCTCAACGTCCTCGACGTCGTTGAGCTTGGGGGCCAATGGGTCGTTCACGTTGATAACCATGATCTTCCAGTCAGTCTCGCCCTCGTCGAGCAGAGCCATGACACCGAGAACCTTGACCTGGATGACCTCACCAGGCTTGGCGACAAGCTCACCAATCTCGCAGACATCCAATGGGTCGTTGTCACCCTTGGCCTTGGTCTCCTGGTGAACAACGTTGGGGTCCTCCCAAGTCTGTACAACATCAGCACCTGTGTGATTGTCCGATATCGGGGTCGCGTCATCGTACCTGGGGGAAGGCACCGTAGTTCCAGAGGTAGCCCTTGTGGGGGAAGCAGTTCCTCACGTAGCGGAGCTTGCCCTTCTTGATGTCCTGCTTGATGGGGTTGAGCTGCTCCTCCTTGGAGATCTGTTGCGATGGTTAGCCTGTGTCTTTGCGCGGGACCGTGAATAGGCCACGGCGCAGCCAATTGGGGTCAACGCACCTCCATCTTCGCGTTGGTCCAGCGGGGCACCTCAACAACCATGTTGAGGATGGTTTGCTGCTCGTTGGCGTAGAGCGGGATGTCGTGCCATGGCGAAACGAGCTGGCCGTCCTTCTCGATGAAGATGCGGTGCTCGAGCGTGTTGGCAGCGCCAATCTTGCGTGTGGTGTAAGACATGGTGGATGGGCTCTTCGTGGCAGCTGTACGAATGGCTGTGGAAGAAGAAGCTGTGGAGTTTAGATGGCCTGCAAGTAGACGAGCCCTAGAGTTGATTTTGTCGTTGAGGGGTCTACTAGTGGGGCTGGCAGGCGGGGAGCTCTGTTGGGAAGGCGCCACTGTGACGAACGTCACCGCCGACTGTCTGCATGAGACAGCCGTCGCAATAGGGAAGGGGAGCTTCGACCGGGAGATCAATTTCTGGGCGGGACTGAGCCGCAGCAGCGATTGATAGATGGGCATACAGACGGCACTCGTTTAGTAGACTACTAGATGGAAGTGCAGCCGATTCTCCTCTCACGCGAAGCCCAGACCGAGGATCAAAATGCGACCATGAGGTACGGGAGCGGGACCCGGAAGCTCCAACTTTTTGTGCACGGACACCGAGGCTGCTCAAGTCGGCTTCTGTCCTTTGCGAATTCTTCTTCGAATTTTCGACATCACAGAGCGCAATCACACATCGTCAGGAGACCTGGGTCGCTTCTCAACATGGCTTGTCGACAGCTCGCGATTAGAGAGGGTGTTTGACTTCAAAAACAAACATGAGCTAACGCGCCATGCAGCAGCCATCACAACATCAGTACAGCTTATTCGGCCGCCAAAACCCAGGAGCCACGGTGTCGTTGACTTGTCTCAAATCCTGAACAGGGTTTTCCATCATTTCGACGCGATCTTCACGATTCTCATAGGTATCCACACCGCTCTCAAAACTATGCGACGTTGGCTCTTCCGGCAGCCCTTCCCAAACATGGTCATCGTACCCTATTGGATCATTCTGCTCCAGATAATCTTGGTCGGTATAGGGCGTTTCCAGATGACCTTCATTGGCTCCCAAGTGCAGAGGAAGCTGCTGGTGTAGTGCTTGTTGCTCATAGATGCTCGGGCCAGCAAAGTTTGGTAGTATCGATTCATGGTAGATCTGATCCACGAAGCGTACAGCAGGAGCCTGCTGAGTCGCACTGCAGAACTCTATTGAGTCTTGTCGGAGGTCCGACCTTGTGTTCACTCGGTGGATTTCTTCGGTAGGTCTCCTACGCGGCTCAGCAGCATGACGCCTTCGATATAACGCATCATTGCATTGTTGCAAAGCGAGCCCTAAATCTGAAGACGTCGGTATTCGACTCTGTTCAACGACGCTACCATCCTTAGGCTGGTTGTGGTGTCGATGCACAGCAAGAACGGGAGCTGAGGCTGGGGCAGGACCTGACTCGGTGCCTTTCGAGTTGCTACGTGTTCGAGCATGGCAGACGTCTATGACAGGTGCAGACTCAAGGGGTGGCATTGATGGTGGTGAGCCAGCAGTGTCGGCCTCTTGTAGCCTCGCAGATTGTTGGACAAAATTCGGCCTCCGTAGAGACGAGCTGCGTTGAGGCAAGGACTGCGACCTTGAAGCTCTATCTTGTAATGGAGCGGACGAAGGTATCTTGAAGCGAGCGCCTGGCATGCTATCGGTTCTTCCTTTTGTCGCTGCTAGTGGACGAGTTGGTAGCCTGAAGGCATCATGCTCTTTTCCTTTCCTAGTGTCAGATTCACTATAGGAATCTACATTATGCGGACTGTGACGGGTGGGAAGGCTGCAGGGCTGCGCTGGTTTCGTGCTAGGCGCTCGAATCGACTCTGGCCAAGATACGTAGCTAGTACTGTCATGTTGAGGGCCTCTACTTCCGAAGCCCAGGTAAGACGTTGGGCGCGCTACCACAACAGTGGATGTAGCAGTCTCATACACAGGGGGGTGATCACGGCGACACCGCTCGTTCCTCGAAGCAGCATGTTCTGGGAGCCTGTTGCTGTCCTTCTCGACCAATACCGGGCGCATTGAGGTAAAGAAAGCGGAAATCTCCCCCTCCTTCGTTTGTTTCTGGTCTTTTTTTCGCTTCTTTTTGGCCAGATTAGGACGTGCCATAACCTCTGGTTCGTCCCTTTCTTTCTGCAAGAACTTCATCTCAGAGAAGACTAGATCGGGCACTGCGACATATCAGCCGGAGAATGCGGGAAAGGGTTCCAAGATACCGTATCAGCCATGCCACAGGAGCGAAGACGGGTCACTCACACCCGCGACCCTTGAAAGCGGTAGACGTCCGTCCCTTGTTGAAGAGTCCTAGCTGCTCTCGCGGCTTCAACTGGTTCAATAGTCAACCCCGTGCAGTACGTTCGGATAACCGCATGGATGTCTTACAGTCAGCCGATCTTTGGACACATTTTTGGCCTCGAGGGTCCGGATGACAGCAGGTAGCTTCTCGCCCTTCTTACGTCGAGGCTTGCGCCTCGTCGTCTTTGATTCGTCCTTGGGGTTGCGACGTGCATGGGGGGCTGGCTCATATCGCTCAGGGCGCGTTTTTCTTCGAGGTTTGCGCGCATACCGGCTGCTGCTAGAGCTGTCACTGCACATCGCCCGGAAGGCCTTGCCTGCACTATCATCCACTGACTCGTGCGGAGGAGATGCAGGCGGACGGGGATCTAGGATTGAGCTATCTGATTTGCATCGACGTTTCCGTTTAGTGGACTCTACAGGCCGTTGATGTCTAACCGGCTCGCGCTGTGTTTCCGGTTGGACTATCTCGTCTAGCCACTTTCGAATGTCCATGGTATCCTGCATTCTAGATGAACCTTTTGGATGACGGAGTCTGATTGTGTCTTTGATTCGATTAATCTGTGAAGCTCGAAGGTTGATGTGGTGCTACGACGTGGCGCAGATGAGCGGGAGGTCGTGGTGGTGGATCGGCAACTTGTGCGATGGTTGGTCACTTTGGAAAGGGTGCCGACTGAGAGGCGTTCTCACAGTCTAGGACATATTGAATGTCCGTCAGACTCTGTGTAGTCGCCTAAATTCAATATCATGGAAGGTGCCAGTGGGTGCTATGATTTTGACGCTTCCGTCATCGCCAGTGCCACTGCACTGCTGAAAGAAGGCACGACCAATGGAGGACGCGAGTGAGTCTTCCATGTCGGTATCTCAGTACGTTCTACCACTGGAATGTGGAACAATCAAAAGCTCCCTTTAACTTCTATTTCAACTGGTAGTTTCCGGCATCATTGGATGACTTATCCTGCCCTGGAACCGGGCTCCGCGAAAGCATCATCTTGGCATCGTACTGCCACATGCGTCAAGCCGCTATCGCAACGGGACGAATGCGAACGTTCTCTTTGTCGGATTTTCTGGAGATGCACGTATTCATGGTACAGGACAATTTGTCCAGTTTGCGCAGCCTCGGTATATCTCGGTAAACGCTGCCACCGTGCCCGCTTTCCATTACCGATGATAGGAACGTGCTACATAGGGTCAACGAGGCGGTACGACACGTCCTGGCACAGCAAGATCTGGTCATATATCTGCCGCCAGTCTTACGATAGTGCCCTTCCAGCTTTCTACATGTTGACGTCGCGCGCACGAGCCAACCTGGGACGCAGAGGGCCTGGAAGTCTAGTTTAGGCCCGATCCCCACACCGTCAGACTAGGGATGGCGACTTGATAAGCTTCTTTGAACCACCACCTTCTGTCCAATGCCTGCCCGCCGTTGACCTTTCGTCACAGCCCGATAGTTTTGTTGTAGCGACGGGCGCAGATCGCTGCTGTCTGGAGCACGCAATCTGTTCTATCCGCAGGCTTGTCCATGCACGTATTTCGCAGCGACCCAATGACGCCTCCGCACTCATGCCGGCACTCTGAACAGGGACGATAGATCGGGGCACCTATCAGAAAAATCGTTTTCTCTGGCTCGCCAGCGGCCTTGTAATTGGATACACCTAGTCTTAGCCTAACGTGGGCTGCATATACCCAGCATGAACAGACAGACACGGGAACACACTAAAGAGCCAGCTTGCCGACATGTATGTATGGCAGAACCAGTATCTGCACCCTGTCCATCGTCAGGTGCAGGCTCCCAGGCAAGGCATTGGGACAAGCTAGCTGCGAGGGGCCAGTTCCGTTTGCTGTGCTGCAGGCCATGTCCGAACTACGAGACACTCTGCTTCGACTGGCTGGAGAGGCACATTGCATCCCGTTGCTCGTGGCCATCCACGTCGCTTTATAAACCGGGCCCTCAGCTATCCAGTCCGTGCGCCAACCTTTGACTTGCATACAGCCTAGCGCTCTTTCACCTGGTGGAGGGGTACTCATATCGTCGCTTGCCCCGCCAACCTAGACGCTTCACTATCTCTGCTCCTCACCCTGTGCCATCACATTATTGCGACAGCTTGCAGCCAACTTCCTCCCCCTCTAACTCTTCAGAGCAATCGCTTGCGCCATCCATACCAATACAGCCTGGTGCTACAAGATCAAATGTTCGTTCCGTCACGTTGCTACATACTGCCTGCCTGGGAAGCTGCGATGGATTCCTCGCCTTCCTGCACCTTTCCTTCGCTCTACAACTCCTGTCACTACCTGTCTTGAGCCTTTTTGTATCGCGCGCTTTGTTTCGAGTTGCGAGAGCTAGTATTGAGACCGTTCAGTGTTCGACCCAGACATCATTCACCATGTCTAAGCTCTTCATTGGGTAAGTGCGCCTTCTTCTCCCAGCGCTCATGCGACTGACCCTGAACAGAGGCCTCGCATGGCATACCGACGACCAAGCTCTCCGTCAAAAGTTCGAGGAGTTCGGTGCAGTCGAAGAAGCCGTAAGTGACACGTTACTCTACCACTCTTCTCGTCAAGGTTAGGCAGAGGCTCACATCATCTCAGGTCGTGGTTAAGGACCGCGATACTGGTCGTAGCCGAGGCTTTGGCTTCGTCCGCTATGCGCAGGACACCGAGGCCGATGCCGCTATGCAGGCCATGAACAACGAGGAGTACGTACACACTTCTCTCAGACACTTCCCCAGTCGCTGGGATGCTTAAACAAATTCGCTGACTCTGTTAGATTCGATGGACGTAGGATCCGCGTCGACAAGGCTTCTGACCGCGCTGGCGGCGGCGCTCCCCGTGGCGGCGGCTACGGCGGCGGTGGTGGTGGATACCGTGGAGGTTACGGCGGCCAACAAGGAGGTAAGCTTTCTGCCCCGTATCCGTTCTGAAACTGTACTGACTATGTCCCCAGGCTATGGTGGCGGTGGCCGTGGTAAGCACATCTCGCTCATCTATGCACAGTGAAGACTAACTAGGAAAGAAGGTTACGGCGGCGGCGGCGGCGGCGGCTCTTGGGGACCTTCCCAGGGCGGCGGCGGTGGCGGATACCAGTCTCGCGGTGGCTACGGTGGCGGCCAAGGCGGTGGTCAGGGCGGCTATGGAGGACAAGAGGGTGGTCAAGGTGGTGGCCAGCAATGGTAAACACCTCGGCGAACCTTCGTCCTACAGTCTTGTGCTCTCAGAATAACCAAGGGTACAGACTTGCTGGTTAAGGGCAAGAGTGCTCCTGTGCTTGAACTGGCTTTACACCAAGGAAATCGTTTGGACGTTAGCCGACACTGCTCCTCCTTCGAATGAGCATCATCATTCTCATGGACGTTTCTTATTATGTTTAATGGCAGTAGAGGTGGTTGGTACTGAGAGATGAGATACCCATTGAATCAGGAGGTGCTGCTACTCTGTACTTGTCGCGCGATAAGGTTTCGGTTCTTTTGCACACTCTCTCACGACCTCTTCGTAGTCTTGATGGCTTGTCATCGATCCAAAAGCTGTGTCATTTGAACGAGTCATTTCAATCTATCCAGTAAAGTGGTTACTAAAAAGCAAATAATAGTCCAACCCTAGCAAGGACCCTCACTCGTATTCGCGTCGCAACCGTGCGACACAGTGGAATATGCGTATCTTCCTGAGATGTCCGTATCACGTCACTATCGCTATGATGAGGCTCTGCGGTCTCTAACGGATTTCTCCACAAGACGTCAGTTTGCGACAACGCTATCTCCTCTCACCACCCACTTGATGGGGCACTTTCGACGGCAGCTAATCCATTACTCAATCGTATGCACTAGAGCACAATGTCAGCACATTAAGAAAATGCAGCAGCCAAGACAGCGCATTGTGATCATTACTGCATACTGCATACTGCATACTGCATACATAGCCGCCGGAAATTCCTGTTGCAGCTGCAGTACCAACGCATAGTAGAAAGGCAAGTTTCTGCAAGTTTCTGCAAGTGCTGGCTGGGCTGCCTGCTGGGAGTCAGGCGCACTCCGTGCTGCGTTTTGTATAGTCCTCGCGCACGCACTTCCGCATCTTTGAATGCTTTTGCTGCTGCCTAAGATGATCTTCATCCAGGCCCGTCAGGCCGCCAGGATGCGACCGAATATCTTGGGGTGAGGAGGCCCGCTGACGACCCCGCCTCACCACTCCTCCACTATCGCGACTCGCCGATACCCAATACTCCACCGCATCTGTTTTGCTTGTTCTACAGCCGGTTGGAACTACTTCAAGTACATCATGAAGAGTTGGAATGGGTTGGAGGATGCGACGGCGCCGGTCAAGCCTCGACGGACCCCGACGCGGTGGCGTGCACTGTCTGCGACCTTCGTCACACTCGTCTGTCTCGCAGCAGTGGATACCATCTTTCCTGAATTAAAGAACTGGGATCTGTCCTTGTCTCTGGACGAAGAGCCTGCGTTGCATCATGCCGCTTTTGAGTGGTCCAAGGTATGTTGAGAGAGCGTTCCTTGAGCGTCGCACCGCACACGTGGTTCTGCAGCCGCTTTGGCCGGCAACTTATCAGGTCAAATAATATCGCCCACTCGAGTTGCACAGCAGATGACTACTTTAATTCCCAGATATGTCCTAGACACATGCCAGAGCACCGCAGGCAACTGCTGTCTCATAGGGCTCAATGGAGGATTCTGATCGTGATTGGTGGCCCGACCATACTGCACTCTGGCTTTCATCAACAAACACTCATGACCTATGTTCAAACACCTTGTCAATTCCAGCGAGTTACAGCTTTCTACCAACTAGCTTATCAACACTATTTCAGCACCCTGTAGTATGACTGGTGGGAAGAAGACTAATTAAGCTTCAGATCGCTCCGAGTGAGCATCTAGAATTCCACAAATGCTTCGGCAGATTTGAATGCGCAAAACTAAGCCTACCATGGGACTACTTCAACGGCACCTACCCCAATCATACCGTCAGTATCGCTATCACCAAGATACCTGCCAGAGTACCCGTGGATGATGCTCGTTATGGAGGTCCGATCTTGTTCAACCCCGGCGGTCCGGGTGGCCCAGGTGCTGCAGTTGCAATTGTGTTAGGACACGCGCTACAGCAGATCGTGGACTCCAGTGTTGAGACTTCCACACCCTCCACCGATGCAAGATACTTTGATGTCATCGGATTTGACCCCCGCGGAATCGGCTGGACGGAACCGGTTGCTCGATGCATGCCAGATCAGCCTGCTTCGTGGTCCTGGAAATTGAGAGAGGAGACGGAAGGACTTATCGGAAGCTCAGATGCAGCTCTCGGTAGACTTTGGTCTATGAAACATGCCTTTGGCGCATCCTGCAAATTAGCTGAGGAGGACCAAGAGGGACCGGATATCAAGCAGTATATGGCGACGGCATTCGTCGCTAGAGACATGTTGGAGATCACTGAGAAACACGCCGAGTATGTCGCAAACGAGGTAACTCGGAAGGCTGCGCAGAAGGCCGGTAAGCGTCCCGGATACTACAGTCCCACGTATGTTCCAGGGGAAAGCAAGCTGCAATACTGGGGCTTCTCATACGGGACACTACTTGGATCCACCTTTGCATCCATGTTTCCCGATCGTGTTGGGCGTCTCATTCTCGATGGTGTTGTCAGCTCATACGACTACCAAAATTCCCTTGGCAACGGAAGCCTTACAGATGCCGAAAAGGCCATGACCTCCTTCTATACCTTTTGCCATAATCTGGGTCCTGCTGAATGTCCCTTGGCAACTACGAACTCAAGTGTCTCGGATATAGAAGATCGCACGCAAGACATCATCGCATCGCTGTACCATAATCCGCTTCCCATCGTCTCGTCTGATGGTCCAGACTATCTTACTTGGTCTGATCTCAAACTATTGATCTTCGGCGCTACCTACCAACCACGCTTGATGTTCCCATTCGTTGCAGACATTTTAGCCACCATTGAACAGGGAGGGGGCTCAGCGACCGACCAGCTCGCTAGTATGTTCCACTACAACCACGTTCTTTTTTGCCCTGCCAACGGCACCGAAGCATCTGATACGCCAGTGCCCGACGTGGCAACTACGGCTATCTTATGCGGCGACGGCATTGATCAAACTCATCTCACTAGAGACGAATTCGAAGCATACTGGAATATCATGGACACCCTTTCGCCGAACTTTGGCTCCTACTGGTCCATGCTTTTGATGAGTTGTGCAGCATGGAAAATCAAAGCCAGCTACAAGTTCGAAGGCCCTTATGGTGGCAACACATCGCACCCTATCCTCTTCATAAGCAACACAGCAGACCCTGTTACGCCTCTTCGCAGCGGACGCTACATGCATAGCCTCTTTCCCGACAGTAGCCTTTTGATCAGCGATCATGTTGGTCATTGTTCGATTTCCGCACCCGATATCTGTAGCTTGAGCCGTGTGAAAGCATACTTCCAGACGGGTGAGCTACCGTCGCCGGGTACTGTTTGCGTACCGCCACCTAGCCCGTACAGTCTCAACTCGACGGATCCCGATAGTCCGTTCTATGACCCCTCGTTAGGTAGCACCAATGTTGCCAGATTCCGGGAGATGGACTCTGACGGGGCAAAGCTACTAGCTGCCGGTGAGTGGTTGCAGAAGCGAGTTGCTGCAAGCGATATGTTCGGCCTAAACCTGCCTGTCGCCGAAAGGGTCAATCGAGCTATGCAAACATTCTTGAAGGAATCGCTATCAGGTTCAGATTATGCTGTATTCGCCTAGCCGTGCGCTATTCTAGAGAACGGCCTTTCTGAGCTATGTGCTTAAGAGACCAGCCTGCTTCTTACGCGCTGTATCAAGATACCATACTGTACTGTGATTACTCAAACTCCCTCAAATCGCCGACGCATTTTAATTTTCATCGAAGAGGTATACTATCTACATTTGAATTTACCACAATGTGATCACATTCTCTCCGACACTGGGAGAACAAGTTTACTTTTGTCTACCCTAATCCTAGGTTATCATTGGCTAATAAAGGATCAAAAATGCACTATTTCGTCAAGCCAAAGAAGATCCTCACTCTATCAACTCTTACTGCATCGCCTCTCTCCATTCACCACTGCATTATCCAGCTTTGTTGTGATACAAAAAAAAATACTTAGCTTATACGAATACACGATTGCATGTAACAGCTATCTCCCAAGGTTCAGTTCTCCTTTATGATGATGGGTTTGGCTAAAAACAGCAATGGTTTTAATTCCGGACACATTCGCGAGCCTCTCACAATCTGTCAAACACGCTGCTAATTCTAATATACGGCATTTAGAGATAGACTGTGTATCCTCATACACGGGAGCATGCTGAAGTATCGCGATTGATAAGTGACAGATGCCAGTGACACTGTACACAGAGGTCGTGTCGCATAATTGTTCATGACGAAGTATGTGCCCAGCCCACAAGCATCATAGCAAACTCACATTGTCGATGCATGAGCATGGTGAGACAAGAAATCTGAACACAGTATCGTTTTTAGCACGAACATATTTTACATACAGCTCAACTTTAGAACGCCCAATTGCGCCCCACCCGATTTTGTGCACCCAGAATGTTGCAGCAGCCAATCCAAGCATACAAGCTATCTACTCCTCCTCCTCTTCTTCATCACTGTCCTCCTCCATACCCTCTGCAGCCTCAACCTCGAAGCTAGGCGCCTGGTCCACACCAAGATAGCTATCACTGACCAGGAAGCAAGTCAACTCATGGTGACCCGGCTTCTCGAGCGTGAATTCAAGTACAGTCTCCAACTTCCTAAGGATAGGCACCTTTTTGATCGCAAGCAACGTGCGTTCTTTCTGGTCTCCAACGACCAGCCACCAGCTCTCCGTCTTGTCGGCAGGATAGAACGGTGCGTGAACCTCCATCTTAGGTTCCTCATCCTCCTCAATGTTGCGTGTGATGCGCACCTTGAGCTGGGCGGGCGAGTTGGAAGCGATAGATTCAGGATCGACGAGTTCGTGCTCGATCTCGATGTTGGGGTAGAAGTTGTTTGTAAAGTTTGCGATGTCGGCGAGTTGGCGTTGGTCGACGTTGAGGGCTGAGATGAGCTTCTTGTAATCTGGGTTCTCGTCTTCGTCCATGGCATTGATGAAGTCGTCGACGTCGTTGATGCTGAACTTTTGCGCTGCCTTGATGGTGTCGGCGTCGAAGTGGGGGATCTGCTTGAGGGGGGAGTCCTTCTGCCACATTGCTTGGACAACCATTTGAGAGAGCTCCATAGCGGACATTGCATTGAGGTGAGCCTCGGATGAAAGAACGTCCACGCTTGCGCTGAGGATGTTGAGAACCTTTCGAAGGACGGTTTCTTGGTCCTTGGCCAAATCGATAGGGAGCTGCATGCGTGAAAAGTGAGCCTGAAGAAGTACGAAAGCCTTGAAATGTGGCGTCTCAAAGTTCGGCTCCTGCATCTTGAAGGGAACGCGGTCGTAGATGCGTTGGAGGATGTGGTCTTCATGCCTGCGTATTTGGATATCTTCAAACTCGGTGGCGGCTGTAATAATCTCCAGTACACCCTTCAGGCTTGTCCTGCCGTTGAGTGACATCATCAAGGTCTGCATGGTGATGAACGAGATGTTGTAGTATGCTGCGATCATGCACGGGTTCAGCGGCGTGATAGCATCTTCGTCTTCATCATGCTCGATTAGGTTGGCATCAGTCAGCTCCTTCAAGGTCTGCTCAACCATATCGGACAGATGTGCGCTCAGTCCCTCGTGCGATGTGTCGTGAAGATTGTAGTAGCTAGGATTGGCGAGTAGGCGACGGTAGAAGTAGGTGTACGTTGACCAATCGACGGCCTCTTGTGTCGACTCGATGGTCTTCGCACTGATCTCGGCAACAAACGCGTCGTGGAGGTAATCAGGAAGATAACTCTCGATCGGCAGGGCCTCGTTCAGGAACTTCTTGTAGTACTCACGCTTCACTGCAGGTAGCATAAGCACACCCTTTGCTGACTTGTCCAGTCCGACTCTGCCAGCTTTGCCGAACATCTGCAGGATGTCACTAATGGGATAGTCAACGTAACGATGTTCGCGGCCTTCATAGAACTGAGTGCCTTGAACAACGACAAGATGAGCACTACTGTCGATCTCCCAGCAAGAGTCACGCGATACAATGAGGACCTGGATAGCGCCGACCTTGAACAGATGCTGCACAGCCTTCTTGTCGAAGGAGTTGAGAGCTTCGTGGAAGTATCCGATACCATGCGACAAGGACGTAGCAAGTGCTTGCTCATTGATCTTTTCAAGGATTGGTTGAATCTCAGAAACCTCGACATTGAGGAAACGGTCCTCATCCTCGTCGGCTACACAAGCGTTGAAGAGATCAGCAGCGGAGTTTCGGGCTTGCTTCCTATTCGGGACGAAGACCATGGCTGGTTTGTCCGGAGACATCTGCGTGATGGCAGTGTAGGTCGGTCTTGCCATAGCCATCATCAAGGATGGGAAATGGGGAATTGTGAAAGACTGGATCTTCAACTCGAGCGGTACTGCTCGGATAGCGGGGCTGAAGTTGTAAATTGTGTGCTTAGTCGCACCGATCCATTCGCCGATGTCTCGTGCATTGGACAAAGACACACTCAACCCGACAATACGCAGCTTAGACTCTAGCTGTGTCGCCATCGCTTGCATGCGAGAGACGACGATCTCGTAGACATGACCGTTTGTACCACCGAGCATGTGCAACTCATCAGCAATCAACAGAGCTACAGACTGCACGTTCTTGCGGCGCTGCCACTGACGAGAGAGTGAGTCCCATTGTGAAGGTGTGGCCAGAATAAGATCACCCTTCTCAAGCAATCTGAGGTCTGCTGTGGTTTCGCCAGTGAGCTTGACAATGTCCTTGCCTCCACTGAGACTTGTCAACCGCTCGTTCCAGTTCTTGTACTGGTTGTCTACAAGCTCCTGGAATGGTGCAAGGTAGACAATGCGCCCTTCGTTGTTGGTAGCCCAGTGTCGCAAGATGGCGAATTCAGCGCAAATGGTCTTGCCAATACCTGCCGATGCACCAATCAGGGTATTGTCATCGGTCGTATACAGGGTATTGAAAGTTTGTGTCTGAACCTTGTTGAAGCGTCCAATGTTCTCGTACAACCCCATGTACTCCTTCCTCTTCAGAGCAGAAACTGGCAAAGGCTGGAGATCAAGGACAGGGGTGTGAGCAGGGAATTTTGCTGGCAGAATCAACTTCTGGAAAGAGACAGCAAGCTTGGTCTCGGATGCCATCCATCGGTCGGAGAGAACGGTGATGAAGTAATTCGGAGGCATAGGCTCATCGATGGGCACTGTCACCTCCATCAGATGTTCATTGGCGTCGCCATCTGAGTAGTCCCGTCTGAGAATGAAGGTGTCGTGGAACAATACTTGCTCGCCATCGCAGTCCTCAACCAGAATCCAAAATGCTTCAGAAGCGCCGTGAAGCTCTGTGTCCCAAACGAAGTCAGGTCGAATTGTCAGCTCCAGGCGTAGTAGCGACCTTGTTACTGGTCGCGGTGTCGCTTCAATCTGGAGGCGTGGGAACTTCTCCACTAAACCACAGACAAGCTTACCAGCCTTGGGCATACCCAATAGTTCACCCATGCTAGGTGGATCAAGGCCAAAGTAACTCGACCAGCCAACATCGATACGCTCCGCCTTCTGTACAATATCTCTGGGGCAGGTGGGGAATTGGCGAAGAGGCGTCATGGTCGGCCACATACGCTTTTCAGCCATCTTGCACATGTCTAGAGCGAGCTTTGCAACTTGTGACCAACCCTTCTTCAGGCAGATCTCAAAGATGGCACGAAGAATACGCCCAGCAGATTGCGTGACGTAGACCAAGTCAGCCATTAGTGCCAATCCTTCAAGCTTGAGGCGAGAAATATAAGCTTGGAGAAGAACATTGATCTTCGCTTGTGCTTCTTCGACACCCTCCTTGACCGGAATAGGGACTTTGCCCAGCAACTTCGCAAGCTCGAGCTTCTCATCTTGACGTACGGGAATGTACTTGAATTCCTCACTGAGAGCGAAGACTCGGAATAGCTCGATAGCGCTGATACCCGGTTGGATGTGCATGTTGTATGTCGCCATCGAGTTGTGTGTGATGTAGTAATGGGAGGCAATTCTTCCAAGTTCTGTCGGGTTGAGCGCACCAGTCTTTCTGTCATACTTGATAAGACTGCACTTCTCTAAGACGTGTGCGGCAGCGTGAACAAGATCCACACGTCTTTGCTCCAGTACGGTGTCGTTCTCGTATTCTGCTCCAACCCGATACAGAGCCGGCGATCGAAGCATTCGGACAAAAAGGTATGTGTAGCCGAGCCAATCTACGGCTTCGTCTCTGCTGCGCACGTTACCGAGAACGACCTCGGCGTTGAGATTATCCGCGAGCTTGCTGATCAACTGCGACTCAATGGGCAATTGTTGATTGAGTAGCGATAGGTAATACTGGATCTCAGACTGTGTGGTAATGATGATACCCTCTCCATAAGTATCGTATTGAGGTCGACCGGCACGACCCAACATTTGGAGGACATCCTGAGGGCTGAGTTCGACCCAGCTTCCCTTTTCAGGGGAGTAGATCTGCGTTCCCTTGATGATGACGGTATGCGCGGGCAGGTTGACACCCCAAGCCAATGTCGCTGTGCATACGAGAACTTGGATGGAACCATCGGCAAACAAATCTTCTACTGTAGTACGATCCGCTCGCGACATACCCGCATGATGGATACCGAAACCGTAAGGCATCACGTCCTTCAGATCAGTGTTCTGAACCGACTCAGATTCTTCTCTCAAGATCTCCCGACTGGCAGCATCTGTCCGAAGAATCTTGCCTATAGATTCTTCTTCGAGTGCCTTGTCACGGATGTACTTGGCAGTCTTCGCGGTTTCCTTTCGGGAGTGCACGAAGATAAGCATCTGATTACCTTTTCCGCCAACCTGTTCCAGAACCTTGGTATAGCAGACGTCGTTCATCGTCTTCAGTTGCTTGATGGCCTTCTTGTCTGTGACACCGATGAATTCTTGCTTTAACGGACACGGTCGGAAGGTAGCGTCGAAGTGGAACAGGCCCTTGTCTGGGTCAATGCGCAGGAAGCTCGCAACATCGCGGTAGTTGGGAAGGGTCGCACTCAATCCGACAATGCGAACATGATCTCCAGTCTGTTCGCTACGTCGTAGAGTTCTGCTGACGATACTCTCAATGACAGGACCACGGTCATCATGCAGAAGATGAATTTCGTCTATACAAATCAGGCGAACAAGATTTATGTAGCTGGTATCGGTAGCTTTGCGGGTAATGACGTCGTACTTCTCAGGGGTGGTGACGATGATCTGGGTCTCTGCGATCTGCTGCTTGGTGAGTTGGCGGTCACCAGTAAGTTCGGAAACCTTGATGCCGTATGGCTCCAAACGTTTGCCAAAGTTACCAACTTGTTCAGCGACGAGAGCCTTGAGGGGGGCAATATAGATGATCTTGAAATCGTCCAGAGCAATCTCCCCAGTCGTGGGGTTTCGGTGCTTGCCAATCTCGCGAAGCATTGTCAACATCGCAACGTTAGTCTTTCCGGAACCAGTGGGAGCGCAAATTAACATGTTGCCATCGTCGTTAAACGCTGTGGGAAAGCACTTTGTTTGGATACGGTTGAGCGACTTCGAGCTACCAAAACCTGGTCGCGCCCAGTCTGGTAGCTCAGAGGTAGGCATCAGAGCTGGCTCGTTAGGGTCACGCTTCGCTTTTGGTGCAGGTACGTGGATCTCCTCGTAACCCTTGAATTGACGTCGCGTAGATCCTTGGGGCAGCTTGACACTTGCGTTTGTCATGAGATGGTTGCCCTGGTCGAAAACAATGTTGTCCAGATTCACGAGTCGGCTCGATGGTTGCAGGCCACCCACAATGCCCTCTGGTTTTGCATCAGCCATCTCCACATCGTTTGAGGTCTCTGGAAGACTGATGTCCTTGAGGTTGAACTTCATCTTGCCAGTGCCAGTTTCAGACCCATCCTCAGCCTTGATACCGGTCTCTCTTGCGCGAAGCTCTTGTAGGATCCGTTGCTGACCTGCAGCCTTCATCTCCCGTTCGACGGCTGTTCGCTCATCGTTGTCCTCGGCAGCCCTCCGCCACCTTGTTACCCAAACGACCCTATCGCGGTTGAGAACGAGTTTCGCAACAAGCTCGTGATGTTCGTAATCGAAGAGGTCCATCAGATCGTTCTCGATCTCACGGAGCTCCTTCTCCTCGCCATCTTCCGAGACTCCTGCAAGGAACTTGAGCGCATCCTGTGTCTTTTCTTGCTGAATATGCGCATCTTCGTATATTTGTCCGATCTGCCGTTGCAACCAGTACGCATCGATTTCGTGTGCGGGTATAAGTTGGTCTGCGCCGTTCTTGCGGTCTGAGGTAACGGTGTCGCCCTGTATTATCGTCTCCTCTGTTTCCGCAAAGCCTCCACCTTTTTGGTCCTGGTCTTCTCCGATCTGCTCTACGGGAGCCTCTGCTTCATCTTCCTCGTCTGATGTATCGGCATCTCGCACTTCGAATGTTTGAGGCCCGTCTTCGTCCTCCTCTTCGTCGTCGAAAACGACAGCTACACCCTGGTTGTCGCCGGCGTCAGCGCCATCGCCGTCTGCCATCTCCTCATCACCACCTTCCTCGTCGTCTTGTGCATCGTAATCGGTAATCTTCTTGCCAAGGTTCACCAACTCATTAAACTCCTTTGCGCCCATCGAGGTACCAAGAAGATCGTCCACCTCTTTCTTCTTGTCAAAGTCCTTCATGGTATCATCCTTGAGGTATTCGAGGACCGCATCGGCTGCACTTCGTGTAGTCGCAGGATCAACGTCGCCAAGGGATCTGCTCACAATGGTTGTGATGAGGTCGAAAGTCTGGCGCGTCGCAGGAGTCCGCGGCTTGTATGTGAGGCCTTCGATGTTGAGGTCGGCCGTCGCGATCGCTCCAAAACCACTGGTGCCATCGTCCCGTTTCCTCTTGCGCTGCTCTCTCTCGAGAACATCGCCACCCTCATTCAGATTTCCTCGCTCAACGCCAGGCCCCTTGAGCTTCTTTGCTTGCGCATTCGCGCTGTCGCGCGCTGTGCGCCCGCCCATGTCTCTAATGTTGATGCGACCTGCGAGCGATTCAGGATCGCCAGTATGCTCATCTGGCCGACGCGATATGAGGCGCCTGTCGGCCTGCAGGACCAAATTCGACATGGCCGCATACTTGTACTGCCCGAGATTGCTCTGGTCCTTCGACATGGTGGCGGTGGGTATCGTGATCTGGCGCGGCTTGCGCTTCTAGTTTCGCCTTCTCCAGTAGGCGACGTACAAATTATAGGACTTTTGTACAGCGAGCTGTCGTGTCGCCGTGTCCTTTAGAGCGAAGAAAAGAAAATGGCCGTGCGATTGATACAAGTCGGGCTGTGGACGCGCCCTAAGGTTGGATGTAAGTGAGAGGCAACGGTCCGAGAAAAATGATGGCCCTGGGAGCTTCCGACAGGCAGCTAGCACGCACGTGCCACCATCACATTACCATGACCCTTCGTGCTCACATATAGGACAGGTAGCCCGTCTTTCTTGAAAAGCATGTTGGTATTGTTTTGGTAGGTCCGAATCTTCAATCTCGTGTATTTCAACATCATGGACTCGTTGTGCACTAATGAGGCTTTCTATAAAATGGGGAAACACGAGGCTCTGCGCATCCTAGAAGAGAGACGCGTCGAATGCTCCTTCATCTTCAGCTCGCGCACTGGTCGCAAACAACTCCTACGCTTATACTGATACACACCTCACGCTCCATAGGCTTTCGCAATGTTTTGATATCGCGTCTCTTCACACCTGCTACGCTCCTTCAAGCCGTTCAACCTCCCTCGGCCTTCTTCTTCTTCTTGTCCTCTACCAACTCGCAGTTATCCTCAGGTACCTCGTACTTCTCCACCATGAACTCCAAGATATCGTCGCTCAGATCACCTTGCACAGTGATTTCCTCGCCCCCACCCGGGATTTTGGTCACACTTGATCCCGTAGCGAACTTCTTGCCAAAGTCCTTGGCAACCTTCTTAATGTCGAGACCGAAGGCTTCCAAACCCTGTACGGCGGTGACGTATTTGCGCTTGTTACGTTCTATGCGTTTGATGAGGATCTTGGAGGAGGCGCGTGTCTCAGCTGCTCGTGCTTCGGCGGTTGCGGCTTTGGCCGCTTTCTTCTGTGCGTCTTTCTCGGCGCGTTTTTGGGCGTCGACGGAGAGCGAGGCCATGTTCTGCTGTAGCGCTTCTAGAAGGACGTTAGCATCCAAGTTTGTCCTCAGAGCCATTGCGCGTTATAGGTTTCTTGATATGGTGTGCTAGACGTACCTGCTGAATACAGCTTCGCGTGCAGATCTGGATGCGCCTCTGCCAGCCATTCCTCACACTTCTTGGTCGTGCCACCAAACTCGCAGTACTATGGAACAATGTGGTTAGTTACTCGCTCTCTCCAAACATGTCTCGGCGTCATACCTACTTCAGGTGGTAGACTGCACACTATTTCTTGTTAGCCGTTGTCGTAGAGTATATCGTGGAAATACTCGCCTCCGCAGTAGACGACCGGTTTCGGTAACGCGTCGGCTGACATATTGTGCAAAAGTAGTGTGATTCAAGTTATCAAGTACTATCGATAGTTGACAACAGCTGAGTTGAGTGATGAGACTGGTGTAGACGCGAAAGAGAGAGCTTGGTGGGGCAGGAAAGCGTGGCGGGGTATGCGACGCAAGGCAGGGGTCCTTCAACGCGACTGACACTTTCACCGAATGCCCAAATCTCAGACTTGCGTACTTGAACTTGTGATTACCCATGACTACGTAATAGAGCGACTATTTCAACTGGTTCTGCAAGATATGGATCTTTGGCTCCATCCGAATCTCAGCCCAGTATCCTCGCAATAGGCCATTCCTTAATAGCTTTTCCAATCCATGCCATGTCGCTGCAACCTTGGAAGCCCACTTGTCTTGCGATGTGACCTTTTCTTCTGTTGTATCCGAATACTCGACCAGCAAGCCGCTCTCTTCTCCTGGCTTCAGAAGTCTGACTCCGCCAAATCCATACACAGTATGAACTACCTCCCAACTACCAATCACCTTCTCTGGTCTCTCAGCAAGAACATAGTCAAACTTGGTCCAGAACATTGGGTCTAGAAGTGCGTCTGGGTCTTCGGTCTTGTCGTATGTCCATGTTCTGCTATTCAGTGTATCCCGTGCTTCAAGAACATCAAGTACCGTCTGGGGTCCTCTGTGGCTCTCTAGAAAACGTGTGACGCCTGTTTGGCAAGCTAGATTATCGAAGTACACGCTAAAGTGGTTTCTGTCCGGATGTCCCGTCTCTTTGTGTAGGGTATGAAGAGCTTCGCCTCCGGGATAGTTGAGGCTGGAGATACCCAATATCGCAGTAGATGCAGCGAATGATACCAAAACTGATCCTAGCAAGGCCAAGCTCAGAGTGGCGTATACAAAGGATTTTGATCTGCGAGTCCAGATCCAAGCTGCTCCGTCTGCAGCCACTGCAGTTAGACCCGGTATTACGTAGAGAATAAAGCGCCATTCTTTGTGCGGAAGGAAGCTGTAAAGTGCCACAAAACTAAGTAGTGGAACGAGCAGATCCAAGCTTCGCCTGGACGTCGATGTGTTCATGATTGCAACTGGAATGCAAAGCAAAAACGTCGCTGGGTTCAGTAGTAGTCGTGGCAGTGCATTTGCAAAGTAATAATGCCATGGTGATACGCCCCAATCAGCCGAATGTCCTTGGATGGTGTTGTAATAGAAGCCCGTCCATTCGGGCCAAAGCGGGAAAGACTGCCAGAAGAAGGAATCCAAAGGCACGGTGCAGAGGAGCCCAATGACGAGGCCACCAATTCCAGCTGGGATGATGACATTTGTGATCGAGATCCTTCGTGTGATGAACAGATAGATGGTGATTGTTCCCACTAAGATTGCTAGCTCCGAGCGGAAGACCACACCCGCGACCGTGAGTAGATACAAGGTCAGTCGGTAGTACCCTGAGATATTTGAAGTGCTCCATGGTACGGTGTATGCGAGCAACAAGCTTCGTAACGCCAAGTTACCTACATCGACATCAGCCAAGAAGTGCATGGGACACATCATATGGACTTACTGAACACGAAAGCAAACATATTGGGCAGCGTCCTCGAAGCATAGTAGATGGCATGGAATTGGCTTGCTTGGAACAAAGCATACCAAACACCAGCACTAGTACCAAAAGCTTTCTGCACGCTCCTTCCGAATGCAATGAGCGAGGCCGCATTGAGTAGCCCAAGTACTGCCCTGACTACACACATGTAATCAGTCCCGAAATTCTTTCATGCAAAATTTCTGTGTTTACTCACTGAGCAGTTGTGCCTGGGCCATATCCCCTAACAGCCCAACAAACGGCCTGCTCAACCCACTCAAGACCAGAGCGCCTGCAAAAGTCCTTGGCACGCTCCCAGGAAAACTGACATGATCGTAGTTCGATGTCAAGAACTGATCAGAGTTCTCTGTAGGTATTCCATGTACCAAGATATCATGAATAGCCTGGATATTGAATGATTCCTCAACTTTCGTGTACGGCGAAACGAACAGGTGTAATAGAACGAAAGCCGGTATGAGGAGGAAGAACGGCCATGTTAGGAAAGACATGGCATTCGTGAAGCTTACAGAGCATCGGAAGCTCTGCGGGCAGGAGATGGGGGTGATGGAAAGTTGTGGTTGAGAGATGCGATGGACGAATAGTGTAAGCTGTTGCTTTTAGGTGGTCGTCCAATCACGTGTCTTCGCGATCCACTTGCGAACCTACACGACGCGACCTCCGCATCATCCCGCCCCTTACCACCTCCCATCATTCCACCCAAATGCTACCAGAATAATGGAAATCTCCCAATGTGCGGTTCCCGCTGTTTACGTTCTCATTTTCTTTCTCGGTTATCCCTCACAATGGCTACTGATGCATCTGGAGCCCGCTCCGCTCACAAAAAACGAGCTCATTGTGTCGAATGTCCTCTTGGTACTGATTCTAATCACGTACACGAAGAGTGTCTTCGTTGATGCGGGAACGATACCGAAAGATTGGGCTGGGAAGCAAGAGTTGGACGGGGAGAAAGGGAAGGGAAATGCTGATCTGTCAGGTAAAGAGACCGGGGTAGACAGCATAGGAAAGAGCCGGAAATGGTGTCGAAAGTGCGATGCTGCAAAACCACCTAGAGCCCATCACTGTAAGGAATGCAAAAGGTAGATATCCATCTTATATCTCGTTCTGGGGTTGATGATGTGTTGCATTTCGAATGGGTCCGGTCAACCACGTATTGGCATTACAATCGTCACGATCGTCACCTCGACGCCAATTGACTGGCCCGAAATATCAGCGAGCCAGGCTGACAACTACCAGATGTATTCCCAAGATGGACCACCATTGCCCCTGGACAAACAACTGCGTTAGCCACACGACCTTTCCTCACTTCGTGCGTTTCCTCCTATATACTACCCTAGGACTCTCCCTCCTCCAATCATTTCTCTTCACCCGCCTCTCTCACCTCTGGTCCAATCTGGACATGCCCTCCTACCTCGGTCCCTCACCCTTCCAACTAGGCCACATGTTTGCTGTCCTAATCACAAACTCAATCACCCTCTTCGTCCTGGGTGTCCTCCTCCTACGAAACCTCTGGTGCCTTTCTATCAATCAGACAACAATCGAAGGATGGGAGATCGAACGCCACAAGACCCTCCTACGCCGTGCTCGCCAATACGGCGGCTACCTCACCACCCCAGAAGGCAACAAGATGCGGATCCGGAAACAAGAATTCCCGTACGATATCGGAATCTGGTCGAACATGGTCCAGGGTATGAACTCAAGGAATCCAATAAACTGGTTCAACCCTTTTGCTGCTACACCCAGTTTGAGTAGTGGTCTGAGTTTCGAGACGAACGGCTTTGAGGATGAGGGCACGGTTTGGCCGCCTCCAGACCCAGATCGTGCGTACAGGAGGAATGCGACAGCGGTTAATGCTGATGCATTCCGGTATGCGGAATCAGAGCTGAACGCAGAGGACACTGTGGCTGCGTTCAAGGCGAGACAAGCGGAGGATGAAGTGAGGAGAAGGAGGCCGTATGCTGGAGCGACGGATAGAGAAGAGGACGATGCTGAATTGGGTAGAAATGAAGAGGACTTTACGTACGGGGATGATGCGAGCGACGAAGTTGGATACGAAGAAGAAGAAGAAGAGCTTGAGAGGACAAAGGGTGGCAAAGGGAGAGAAGGCGAGGCAGCGTGGCGAAATTCAGAGGGCGAGCGATTGAAGGACTTCGGGGTGGATGAAGATGTAGAGTTCTACGACGAGCAAGACGATGACCTGCCATTGAGCGAACTTATCGCTCGAAGACAAGCCGCAGCCGCAGCCGCAGACAGTCACTGAAAGGGCGAACATATGACCTCAACATCATTCCTATGAGAGGATGTTCACAGCAATGCGTTGCGAAAAGAATGGCATTGTGCCCAAGAATGTAATGAATGTTGTGAAGCTCGTGTGAGCAAGAAGAAAGATCTAGACCAGTAACCCAGTGAAGAGCAAGAATCGAAAAGGTATCGTGGTTGCCCATGTGTGTCCTGTCCTACTCCAGCCAATCGTAGCCCTTTTCGTAACAAGATCCTCGGGTGAGATCCAGCAATAGATTTGTGTACATCCGTTCCACGCCTCATAACCTTAAACATGATCCTCCGACTGTAAGCGACAGTGGCGCGTTTGTGACAATCTGACCATAACAATGGTATCAAAATCCCCGTCTCTTCTTCGTTCATTCGAGATCTTCTTCCTTTCCAATGGTCAAGGTGCAGTACAGATGCTCTAAGCAATCTCTGCTCTATTCTTCTCGTTCCGTGTTGACCATCGGAGCCCGAATCGACTAGTACTCGTTCCCGTTTCCGTTGTGGACCGTGTATCCAAAGGCGGTGCCGTCTTCGGCCATTTCGGAGTCGCCACTCAGTACATGCTGTTGACCCTCTGGGCCTGCGGGCCCGCCGGACCCGGATGAACCGAACTGCCCAGTGGGTGGCTTGTTCTGATTTGCGAGGAGGGTCTCGTACCACCAATCAATACCAATAGTTCAGATAAACGTTTCGGCCAAATAGTAGGCAACAAAAGAAGGACAGAAGGGGGGTAAGAAAAGTTGGCAGCTTACTTCGCGATACCTGGATAGGTAGATTTTGAGGGCCTCTGAGTAGTTCTCGAAGCCGAGTGAAGTCATGGCAAACAGAATGTCCTCGCCATTGACAGTCTTGCGCTTTTCCTGCTGGCATTTTTCGGACGCTGGCGAAACATTCAGTGGTTGTATCAGAAAGACTCGGAGTAAGACATACCCTCGCTGGTGATGAATGAGATGAACTCGCTCACGCACTCCTGCATGCATTCTTTGGCCTCTTTGGCTATCTTGGCGTTGTCGGGGAGCGCCATTTTCATGATTCGCGCGACTGGAGCAAAGTTACGTATGTTAGCATCGGATGCGGTACTGCTGTTCGCGTTTGTGCTCTTTGGCGTAGACAACGGTGGGGAAATGGACGAGTGGGGAGAAGAGGACGACATTCCGTAGGCTGCACGCCGGCCGTTTTCCAGGCACACAGAGAATCTGAGTGGCTTGCGGCAGGTACAGCTTTCCGTGATTCGACGCAGAGACGCGCGAGTGGAGGAACTGTCGGCATCCAGAGACGCCCGTTGGAGCAATCTGTCGACGTGCAGGCTGGAGCGAAACAGTGCGCAAATCAAACTGGCGGGAAGCAGCAAGGGAAATAGACGTACCATTGGCGATTGGAAGCCATCGGTCTTGCTCCTTGACCTCGAATTCGTAACCTATCTGAGCTGTGTTCTCCTCTGTGTTCCTGTCCATGGGCTGTTCTTCGTCAG
>Ga0265797_10001162_pt1 | contig 46987 bp, 29 predicted proteins | sample P2T30metagenome_FD_192433 | JGI IMG/M metagenome (GOLD analysis project Ga0265797, IMG submission 192433) | Plant litter microbial communities from East Loma Ridge, Irvine, California - P2 T30 | ecosystem: Environmental > Terrestrial > Plant litter > Unclassified | place: USA: California...
TGTACGGCAAGGCGACCAAGCGCTTCGGCGAGCACACCGTCAGCCTGGAATACACGCGCGGCGACGAATCGATCTTCAGCTACAAGAACCCGACCCAGGTGCTGGCCGTCGGCTCGGCGCAGGCGATCCTGCCGGCATCCAGCAAGTGGTACCCGGGCGGCAGCGGCGGCGTGCCGGCGGTGGCCGGCATCACCAACCAGCCCCTGAACGTGAGCTGGGCGGTGGCCGACGACGGCGCCGCCGTCACCCGCGATAACCAGGTCAACCAGCGCCTGCTGCTGTCGGCCGAAGGCGTCGTCGGCGGTTGGGACTACCGCACCGGCGCGACCTACGGCCTCTCGCAGCGCAAGGTCTATTTCGCTTCCGGCTACTACTCGGGCATCGGCCTGATCAACGGCCTGGCGAACGGCGTGCTGAACCCCTTCGGCCTGCAGGACCAGGCCGGCCGCGACTACCTCGATTCGATCGCCGCCGACGGCATGCAGAACCGCAGCGCCAAGACCGCCTACTACGGCATCGACGGCACCATCAGCCGCGCCCTGACGCCGCTGGCTGGCGGCGACCTGGCGCTGGCCCTGGGCGCCGACCTGCACCGCGACACCAACGAAGACACCAAGCTGGCCCAGGCCACCGACATCACCTACGCCAAGTCCGTCACCGGCCACGGCGAGAGCGCGCGCAACATCGCCGGCATCTTCGCCGAACTCGATGCGCCGGTCACCAAGACCCTGACCCTGAACGGCGCGGTCCGCGTCGACAAGTACAGCGACGTCGGCAGCACCGTCACGCCGAAGGTCAGCTTCCGCTGGCAGCCGGCCAAGTGGCTGATGTTCCGCGGTTCGGCCAATACCGGCTTCCGCGCCCCGACCCTGTTCGACCTGAACGGCTACCGCACCACGGTCGCCAACACCACGACCTCGGCGCGCTGGGACGATCCGGTGCTGTGCCCGAGCCGCACCCCGACCATCCCGGGCACCGGCACCGCCGTCGCCGGCGCCAACGCGGCCGACGTCTGCAACGCCAAGCTGAACAAGATGACCGGTTCGAATTCTGCGCTGGAACCGGAAAAGTCGAAGGGCGGCACGCTGGGCGTGGTGTTCGAGCCGAGCCGCACGATGACGCTGTCGCTGGACTACTGGCAGGTCAACATGAAGAAGATGCTGGCCAACCTGCCGGAGTCGGTGTACTTCACCAACTACGCGCAGTACCAGAACCTGTTCGTGCGTAACGCCGACGGCAGCCTCGCCTACATCGACAACCGGACCATGAACCTGGGCGGCCAGATCGCCGGCGGCATCGACGTGGCGGGCAACTGGACGCTGCCGCGCACGGGCTTCGGCACCTTTGCCGTGGGCCTGGACGGCACCTGGCTGACCCGCTTCGACAACCAGCTGGAAGAGAACGGCGCCTGGATGTCGAACGTCGGCCAGTTCGGCTGGGCCAGCAACGGCACCACCAGCAGCTACCCGATCATCACCTACCGCTGGAAGCACAACCTGCGCCTGTCGTGGCAGAACGGCGACTTCGGCGCCCAGCTGACCAACAACTTCAACAGCAAGTACAAGGATGCGAACGTGGCGGTGCAGCCGCAGTACTACCGCGACATCCCGTCCTTCTCGCTGTGGAACCTGACCGGCACCTGGCGCGCGCACAAGCAGGTTTCGGTCACCGCGGGCATCACCAACCTGTTCGACAAGGCGCCACCGGTCACCAACAACACGGTGTACAGCTATGGCTACCTGAGCAGCGCCGCCAACCCGACCGGCCGTGCGTACAATCTGCGTGTGACCTACAACTTCCAGTAATGCCTTGAAGTTGCCGGCGCCGGCAGCGGTATCGCCGGCGCCTCCTTCTCGAAAGGAAGCCGATGAAGTGGAGTTGTCTTACCCTGGCCGCGCTCGCGGCCAGTTCCGCACATGCGCAGGACACGCGCCATGTCACCGAGCCCGTCGTGCCGCCCGCCTGCGCGGTGCTGGCCGGCGAAGCGACCCATACGGGCCGCGACGACGCGGCGCGCATCCAGGCCGCGATCGACGCCTGCGCACCCGGCCACGCCGTGGTGCTCGCGGCCAGCAATGAAAAGCGTTCCTTCGTCTCCGGGCCGCTGGTGGTCAAGAGCGGCGTGACGCTGGTGGTCGGCCCCGGGGCCACGCTGTATGCCAGCCTCGATCCCAAATTGTACGACCGCGGCGCCGGCACCTGCGGCAGCAACGACGGCTCGGGCAAGGGTTGCCGTCCCCTGCTCACGCTGGAGAACACGCGCGGCAGCGGCATCATGGGCCCGGGCACGATCGATGGCCAGGGCGGCCAGCTCATCGCCGGGCAAACCGAGTCCTGGTGGCAGATCGCCCGCCGGGCGCAAAAGGAAAAGACGCGCCAGAACGTGCCGCGCCTGATCCAGGTCGACAAATCGCAGGACGTCACCCTGTACGACATCCTGCTCAAGAATTCGCCGAACTTCCACGTTACCTTGAACAAGGTCGACGGCTTCACGGCCTGGGGCGTGAAGATCGATACGCCGCATGACGCCCGTAACACCGACGGCATCGACCCGATCTCATCAACCAACGTGACCATCGCCCACAGCTGGATCCGCACCGGCGACGACAACGTCGCCGTCAAGGCCGGCAACCTGGGGCCGACGGAAAACGTCTCCATCCTGCACAACCATTTCTACAGCGGCCACGGCATGTCGATCGGCAGCGAGACGAATGGCGGCATGCGGCGCGTACTGGTGGAAGACCTGACGCTGGACGGCACCACCTCGGGCCTGCGCATCAAGAGCAACGATACGCGTGGCGGCACCGTGTCCGATATCGTGTACCGCGACGTCTGCCTGCGCGGCACGCGCGCGCCGATCGACATCAACACCCACTACGAACAGGCGGCCACGCCGGGCACGCTGATTCCCTCGTATGCCGGCATCCGCATGGAGCGCGTGCACAGCTTGACGCCGGGCCGCGTGATCCTGCAGGGCTACGACGAGGCGCGTCCCTTGCAGCTGGCGCTGCGCGACGTGGTCGTCGACGGCAAGCCGGACCTGAAGCTCGAATTCGCGCGCCTGGTCGATGGCGCCGGCAAGCCGGTGGGGTTCAACGCGCCGGGCGCGACGGCGATCGACTGCGAGCAACGCTTCCTGCCCTTCCCGCAGGAGTCCACGCGCAATCCGCGTCCGCAACTAAGCGCGGAACAGGCCAGGGCTTACGACTATCGTGAGGTGCTGAAGTGGGTCGGCCCGGTCGGCCAGGAGCGTATCGACCCGTGGGATCCGCTGGCCGATCCGCTGGTCACGAACGCGCGCCTCACGCCCGACTACACGGTCGACGCCAGCGCCGCGGCCGATGGCCTGACCCGCTTCAAGACCGTGCAGGCCGCCGTCAACCGCGCCGTGCTCGACACTGCGCGCAGCAAGCGCATCTATATCCGCATCGCCCCCGGCACCTACGACGAACTGGTCTACGTGCCGGCCTCGAACGCGCCGATCACCTTGTATGGCGAGGGCCCGGACCCGCAGGCGACGCGCATCCGGGCCCGCCTGGATGCCTCGACCACCGGGCCGGAGTACCGCCAGCGCCACGGCGCCCAGTTCGAGAACACGGCGCCCGGTATCCGCGCCATGTTCGAAGGCTTGCAGGCGCAGGCCAACGTGCAGACCACGGGGTCGAGCACGGTCTGGGTGCGCGGCGACGGCTTCCAGGCGCGCAATCTGACCATCGAGAACGCCTTCAACAAGGATGGCACGGCGCAGCACAACGAATGCATCGGCGACAAGTGCCCGGACAAGACCGGCGGCAGCCGCATCAACCACCAGGCGGTGGCGCTGCGCGTCGATGGGGCCGACCGCTCCCAGTTCGAAAACGTGCGCCTGCTCGGCCTGCAGGATACGCTGTTCCTGAGTTCGAAGGATGGCAGCGCCACCGTGCGCAGCTTCTTCCACAAGACTTACGTGGAGGGCGACGTCGACTTCATCTTCGGCGACACCATCGCCTACTTCCAGGACTGCGAAGTCAAGTCGCTGGGCGGCCGCGCGGCCTCGTATGCGCTGGCGCCGGACACCAGCCGCCGTGCAAGGTATGGCTTCGTGTTCAACGCTTGCCGCTTCAGCAGCGACGGCAAGCCGAACCTGGGTGGCGGCCCGTCCTACCTGGCGCGCCAGTGGTTCCACAACCAACGCTGCACGCCCTACGGCCACATGCTGGTGGACGGCTACCGCTGCCGCATCGGCGACGTCGACGTGTTCAAGTCGCCGGAAGGCACCATCCGCCCACGCACGCTGGACACCGTCGGCAAGGCGGTGATCATCAATTCGCGCATCGGCAGCCATATCCAGAAGGACTATCCCTGGTCCGAATGGAACCGCGACGGCACGCTGGCGCACCGCCCGGCCCAGCTGTCCTCGGACGACTGGTACGACAACCTGCAAGCCGCCGGGCTCGACCCGGTGAAGGTACTGGGTGCGGGACCGCGCCCGGTGCCGGCCGATATTTATCTCGGCGAATACAACAATATAAACGATTAACAGGAGACCACATGAGCAAATCCTTCGACACCCGCCGCACCTTCCTGCGCGGCGCCTCGGCCACCGGCCTTTCGATGCTGGGCGGCGCCTTCCCGGCTGCCTCCGCCCTGGCGGCAGCCGCCAAGGCGGGCGACCCCTGGCAGCAAGCCGCCGCCATCGCCAAGCGCCTGGCCATGCCGGTCAAGTTCCGCAAGGTCGACTACACCATCACCGACTTCGGCGCCGCGCCCTGCAAGCTGGCTACGGTGAAAGCCTGGATCTCCTTCGAAGACCAGGACACGGTGCAGACCCCGGCCGCGGGTTCGAAGGATTGCTACCCGGCGATCCGCGACGCCATCGCGCGCTGCCACGCCGAGGGTGGCGGCCGCGTCGTGATCCCCAAGGGCGACTGGTACGTGGCCGGGCCGATCGTGCTGCTGTCGAACGTGAACGTGCACCTGCAGGCCGGCGCCCACGTCTACTTCAGCAACGACCCGCGCGACTTCGCCAAGTACGGCGACCATGACTGCGGCGAAAACGGCAAGCTGGTGGTCTCGCGCTGGCAGAGCAACGATTGCCTGAACTTCGCGCCGATGGTCTACGCGCACAAGCAGACCAACATCGCCCTCACCGCCGATGACTGGACCGCGATCCTCGACGGCCAGGGCGGCGTGCCCTTCCCGGGCCAGGGCGGCAGCGGCGGCGATTGCTGGTGGACCTGGAAGGGCAAGAACGCGACCATCAATTCGGTGGCCCAGGACAAGTCGCCGAACTACGTGGCGGGCAAGCTGTCCCAGAACGTGCCGAACCCGAACAACCCGGCATCGCTGCTCGAGGTCGCGCCCAGGCTGTCCGAGGCGCAGCGCAAGCTGATCCAGGGCGAAGGCGACAAGTGGCGCGCCGACGACGCCTACCTGCCGGCCCTGTCCGAAGCCGGCGTGCCGATCGAGAAGCGCGTCTTCGGCCTGGGGCACTACCTGCGTCCGCCGATGATCCAGATCATCGAATGCACGGACGTGCTGCTGGAAGGCTACCAGGTGACCCACACCCCGTTCTGGCAGCACCACCCTGTGGCCTGCCGCAACCTCACCATCCGCAAGGTCTACGCCAACAGCCTGGGCCCGAACAGCGACGGCTTCGACCCGGAATCCTGCGACACCGTGCTGGTCGAGGGCTGCGAGTTCGACACCGGCGACGACTGCATCGCGATCAAGGCCGGCAAGAACCTGGACACCCAGTTCGGCCCGACCCGTAACGTGGTGATCCAGAAGTGCACCATGCACAGCGGCCACGGCGCCGTCACGCTGGGCAGCGAGATGGCCGGCGGCATCGAGAACGTGTATGCGCAAGACCTGGTGTTCCAGAACAAGAACTGGGCGACCAACCCGCTGAACATTGCGATCCGCCTGAAGACCAATATGAACCGCGGCGGCTTCCTGCGCCACTTTTATGTGCGTAACGTGAGCATCCCGAACGGCGTCCAGACCACGCCTTCGTTCTACGCCACCCTGCCCGGCTCGCCGATCCCGGACCGCTCGGTGGCGGCGGCCGCCGGCGGCGTCATCACCTTCGACTGCGACTACACGCCGCGCGCCGACAACGTGCGCACGCGTCCGCCCGAGGTGCGCAATATCCACATCTCGAACGTGAAGGTGGGTAACGTCAACAAGGATGGCAAGCAGTTCTCGAGCTACCAGGCGATCGTGATCCTGGGCCCGGTCGCTTTCGATTACAACGGTCCAAACCCGCGCCCGAACGTGCTGCCGGTGCGCGACGTGACGATCACCGACTGCGATTTCGGCACGCCGTCGAACGCGGACAAGCCCTGGTTCGTCTACAACGTCAAGAACGTCAAGCTGCAGAACGTGACGATCGGCGGCAAGAAGGTCAACACCACGCTGTCCACCTGAAAGGGGCTGCCGATGAAAGCTTCATACGCAACATCGGCAGTACTGGCCTTGCTGGCAGTGGCCTCCCGGCGCCGAACGGCGCGAACGTCAACCCGGACACCCGCCTGGCTGCGCAATAACAAACCCATCGCCGGCGCAACCAGGCCGACGCTGGCGGCACACACGCCCGGCACCGCCACCAGCGAGGAGGCAACACTGAATACGCAGTAGCACCCGGCCGATCGCGGCCACTTCAAAAGAGAGAGGAGACAACATGCACGACAATGACATCGGAAATACCGGGCGTCGCAGCATCCTGAAAGCCGCGGGCGCGGCCGGCCTGATGATGGCCGGCGGGGCCCGCGCGGCCACGACCGTGCGCAAGCGCTATGCGGTGGTCGGCGTGGGCTCGCGCTCGCGCATGTACACGAACGCCGCCACCGGCAAGTTCCGCGCCACCAGCGAGATCGTCGCCGTGTGCGACAGCAACGCCGGCCGCGTCGAGCACGCGGTCAAGACCATTTCCGCCACCGGCGCCAGCCAGCCGCGCCCCTACCTGGCCGCCGACTTCGACAAGATGCTGCGCGAGATGAAGCCGCAGTACGTGATCGTCACCACCAAGGACGCGGCCCACGACGACTACATCGTGCGTGCGCTCGACGCCGGCTGCGACGTCATCACCGAAAAGCCGATGACGACGACCGCCGAAAAGGCGCAGCGCATCCTGGACGCGGTCCAGCGCAGCGGGCGCCACATCCGCGTGACCTTCAACTACCGTTATTCGCCGCCGCGCACCCAGGTCAAGGACCTCTTGATGAAGGGCGAGATCGGCGACATCCTGTCGGTGGACTTCACCTGGCTGCTGAACACCGTGCACGGTGCCGACTACTTCCGCCGCTGGCACAGCGACAAGGCCAATTCCGGCGGCCTGATGGTGCACAAGTCGACCCACCACTTCGACCTGGTCAACTGGTGGCTCGGCGCCCAGCCCGAACGCGTGTCCGCCTTCGGCTCGCGCCAGTTCTACACGCCGGAGACGGCCAAGCGCATGGGCCTGCAGGGCGCCCACCAGCGCTGCCTGACCTGCCCGGAAAAGCAGAAGTGCACTTTCTACTTCGACCTTGCCTCCGACCCGGGACTGAAGGCGCTGTACCTGGACAACGAGAAGTACGACGGCTACTTCCGCGACCAGTGCGTGTGGCGGCCGGAGATCAACATCGAGGACACGATGAACGTCATGGTCAAGTACGACAATGGCGTCCAGCTCAAGTATGCGCTGTCGGCCTACGATGCCTGGGAGGGCTACCACATCGCCTTCAACGGCACGAAGGGGCGCCTCGAGCACCGCATCGTCGAGTCGGCGGGCGCCGCCGGCGCGGCCAAGGTGCAGAGCGGCAGCGAGCAGGTGTCGACCCGCATCATCCCGCTGCGCGGCGCGGCGCGCGACATCGAACCCTGGACCGGCAAGGGCAGCCATGGCGGCGGCGACGATGTGATGCTCACCGAAATCTTCGGCGAGGCGCCGAGCGACCCCTACAAGCGCGCCTCGGACGAACGCGGCGGCGCCTGGTCGGCGCTGGTCGGCATCGCCGCGAACCGCTGCTTCGAGACCGGCCAGGTGGTGCGCGTTGCCGACCTCGTCACGGGCCTCGCGCCGCCCGAGCGTGCGCCGATGCCGGACCATGGCATCCCGGTGCCGATGCCCCTGCGCGTGAAGATTCCCTGATCTAAATCAAGCCAAAAACACGCGCCGTCCTGGCGCGTGTCATGCCCTCTCTGCAAAGGTCTTTAGCGCAGTCATTACGCCTGCGCACCGGGCCGAGGGCAAAACGCAGGCCGCGAAGGGGCCGCCTTCAGCTGCGGGCGCGGTATGCCGAGCCAATCCGTCATCGCCGCCATGAATTCCTGGGTCCACATCGGTTCGCTGTGCCCGGCCGGGTAAAGGCGCAGGGTTGCCGTGCCGCCGGCGTCGGCAATGGCGCCGTTGGATACCCTTGAACGGCGCCGACTGCATGACGGTACAAGGCCCCGGGTCGTTCCCGTCCATGCAGGCTTGCATGCCCCGGCCGTTCGCCTGCACGGGCTGGGTGGCGAAAGACAAACACATACCGGCCAAAAGAATCAGCCGGCTTGACATGCCGTGACAAGGGAAACGCATCTCGTTTTCTATGATGGTTGCGTTCGGCAGCCACCTCTTCAGGCAACTGCCCACGACGGCTCTGCAAGCGTTTCAGGGCGCCGCGCTCTCCAGCGTCACCTTCGCGCCGTCGAGCCCCTCGGCCGTCGCGCTCAGCACCAGCTGGCCTTTCTCACCCGCGCGCGTGCGCACGATGGCCAGCGCCAGGCCGTTGAAGGCATTGCGGTCGTGCGACTGGAAGGATTCGAAACTGGTCGCGTCGCCATTGTCGGTGGCGACGATCTCGCCCGGGCCGCTCAGGCTGAACCGGATGCGGTTATGGGTGCGCGGGACCAGCTTGCCCGCCTTGTCGACGATGCTGACGGTGACGAAAGACAGGTCGCTGCCGTCGGCGCGCAGCTTGCTGCGGTCGGCCGCCAGGCTCAGTTTCGCGGCCGGACCGGTGGTGGCCACAAGGTCTTCGGCCCAGGGCTTGCCATTCTTGTACGCGACCGCGCGCAGGGTGCCAGGCTGGTACACGACCTCGTCCCAACGCAGGCGATAGTCGCGCGGCCCGCGCTTCTTGCGGCCCAGCGATTTCCCGTTCAGGAACAGCTCGGCCTCGTCGCCGGATGTATATAAATGGACCGGCGTCACCTGGCCGGCGCGCTCCGGCCAGTTCCAGTGCGGCAGCAAGTGGGCCATCGGCAGCTCCGGGCGCCAGCGCGCCTGGTACAGGTAGAAGCGGTCCTTCTTGAAGCCAGCCAGGTCGACGATGCCGAAGTAGGAGCTGCGCGAGGGCACGGCGATCTTCTTCAGGTCGGCCAGTTCCTTGGCCATGCGCGCCTGCTGCGCCGGGTCGGTAAAGTTGAGCAGGTTGGTCGCATCGCTGTTGTAGGGCGTCGGCTCGCCCAGGTAGTCGAAGCCGGTCCAGACGAATTCGCCGGCCACGAAGGGGTTGTCGTCCTGGCCCGCGAATTCGGGATCGGGCGGCGTGGCCCAGCGCGGCGCCGACAGGTCGTAGCTGCTGACCTGAAAGTTGGCCTGGCCCTTGGACTTATCATCGCTGACCGGAAAGAAGTATTCGCCGCGCGAGCTGATCGTCGACGCCGTCTCGCTGCCCAGGATCGGGATGTGCGGCGCGTGCGCGTGGAACTTCGCGTATTCGCCCGGCTTGTAGTTGTACCCGAACACGTCGACCACGTCCTGGAAGCCGTTGTAGCCCGAGACGACGTGGTTGTAGGCAGCGGTGATGGGACGGGTGCGGTCTTCGCCGCGCGCGATCTCGGCCAGGCGCGCGGCCAGCTTCCAGCCTTCCGGCCGGCCCTGTTCCGGAATCTCGTTCCCGATGCTCCACATGACCACGCTCGGGTGGTTGCGGTCGCGCCGTATCATCGCGCGCAAATCCTTTTCGTGCCAGGCATCGAACAGGGTGTTGTAGTCCTTCGGCGTCTTCTTCACCTGCCAGGTGTCGAAGGCTTCGTCCATGACGAGGAAGCCCATGCGGTCGGCCAGGTCGAGCAACTCCGGCGCGGGCGGATTGTGGCTGGTGCGGATGGCGTTGACGCCCATCTCGCGCATGATCTCCAGCTGGCGCTCGAGCGCGCGGGTGTTGACCGCGGTGCCGAGCGCGCCCAGGTCGGCGTGGTTGCACACCCCCTGGATGGGCAGGCGCTGGCCGTTCAGCAGGAAGCCCTTGCCGGCGTCGAAGGCGATGGTGCGGATGCCGAACGGCGTCTCGACGCGGTCCACCACCGCGCCACCGCGGGTGACCGTCGTCACCGCGACATAGCGCTGCGGGCTGGCCGGGCTCCACAGGCGCGGGTTGGCGACCTGCAGCGCCTGGCCCAGCTGGACCTGGCGTCCGTTGCCGATCTTCGCCGCGCTCGATGCCTCCTTGCGCGCCACCGCCGCACCGCTCGGACGGCCATCCGCATCGAGCGCATAGATATCGGTGGCGACCTGGACCTCGGCGTCCTGGCCGTCGTTCTCCAGCGTCACCTGCACGTCGACGGTGGCGGCGGCCGGCGTGACCGCCGGCGTGCGCACGAACGTGCCGTACTGGGCCACGTGCAGCGGCGCCGTCTTGACCAGCCACACGTTGCGGTAGATGCCGCCGCCCGGGTACCAGCGCGAGGAATCGGGCGGATTGTCGAGGCGGATGGCGACCACGTTGTCGGCGCCTGGCTTCACGAACGGCGTCAGGTCGATGCGCCAGGACGCGTAACCGTAGGGCCATCCGCCGGCATGGCGGCCGTTGATCCACACGGCCGCATGCGACATGGCGCCGTCGACGTCGAGGTAGACGCGGCGGCCGGCATCGCTCGCCGGCAGCATGAAGTGCTTGCGGTACCAGCCCACGCCCCACCAGGGCAGCTTGCCGGTGTCGTTCGGGTATTCCTGCTTGAACGGGCCTTCGATGCCCCAGTCGTGCGGCAGGTCGAGCTTGCGCCAGGATGCGTCGTCGAAGCCGGCGCCGGCCGCGCTCAAGCTGCCGGCCTGGATCTCGGCTTCGGTGGGCTTGGCGCCCGCGCCGCCGGGATCGCCCTTGGCGAAGCGCCAGTCGGCGTTGAAGCTGATGCGCTCGCGGACGGGCGCCTCGGCCGCGTGTGCGCTGCTTGCCGCCGCTATGGCAACGACAACGATGGGGGTCAGGAATCGCTCGACAGCTCGCATGGCACTCGGCAGGGTAAATAAGCTCGAGTATCGCCCAAATGGGCGGCGCCGGGTGATCAGTTGAGTGACTGCTTGGGTGGCCCTCAGCCCAGCAAGCCGATCTGCTTCGCCTGCTTCACCCAGTCCGGGTACTCGGCCATCAAGAGGTCGTACAAATCCGCATCCGGATGCTCGTCCGGGCTGGCCACCGCAAAGAAGCCGGCATTGTCGACCAGGCGGCCATCGAGCTCGTCCAGCTTTTCGAGGAAGGGAAAGTCGGAATCGGCAAAGTTGGCCAGCAGCCGGCTCTTGGATTTCTTGCCGCGGCCGATGCCCATGAATTGCCAGAAGATCGGCTCGCGGCTGGCCCAGCGCAGCTGGCGTTCGGTCAGCGGCTTGTCGGAGGTGGTGCCGTCGGTGACGAACATCACATACACGGGCATGTCGGCGCGCAGCAGCGCTTTGCGCTCGCCGCCGCCGGCATCCGGGAAGTAGTGGCGCCGCACCGCTTCCATCGCCGCACCGTAGCGGGTATCCCCTTCGAGCGGATGGCGCGCGACCATGCGCCCCACGTAGTCGCTCCAGTTGGACAGGCCCATCGGCGCGCCGCGGTGCACGTCGCGGCCGAACAGGAAGACGTCGATCTCGCCATCGTCGTCGAAGCGGCAACCGAGCGCCAGGATGCGTTCGGCGAAGCGCTGCACCAGCCCCTTGCGGTACAGCGTGCCCATCGAACCGGAGATGTCCAGCACCAGGCAAACCTTGGCGCGGTGCTTGTCCAGGCCGACCTTGGCCAGCGAGACGCCGGCCGACTTCACCAGGTTGACCAGTTGCGGAGCCGCCTGCTCGATCCGCTTTTCCAGATGCACGCGCGGCGCTTCGGCGACAGGCAGCGGCTGCGGCGCCGCTGGCTGCGCGACATCGGCGCCGAAGTGGCGCACCAACGCCGCCAGGCCGCCGTTGAAACCCTGGCCGACGGCCATGAAGCGCCACCCGCCGTCGCGCCGGTAGAATTCACCGAGCATGACGGCCTGCTCGGCCACGAAGTCCCGGCCGCTGAAGTCGAAACGGGCGAACCCGGTACCGCCGGCGACCAGGCGCAGCGCGCCGGACTGCAGCTGGGCCATGGTGCCGCCGCCGTCGACGCTGGCGGCGACCACGACGCGCTCGACCGCGGCCGGCAGCCGGTCCAGCTCGAACAGGAAGCCGTCGCGGTCCGGCCCGACGCTGCCCAAGCGCACGCCGCCGCAGGGCGTGACCGGCTGGTTGAAGAAGGTCATGTAGCGTTCGTCGACCAGCTTGCCGTCGGCGCCGAGCGCGAAACAGGCGAAGTCGAGCGCCAGGCCCTGCACCGCCAGGCCTGCTTTGATCCTGCCGCCTGGTGCGGCCTGGGCCAGACCGAGCCGCTGCCCCCTCGTCAATTGCTGCATCCCGCATCCTCCATGGTCGAGTGGCGAGGATAGCACGGCGTGCCGTGCGGCCGGGCCGCGGGCGTATCATCGCGCCGTGGTCTAGATGCCGACAGGAGCTTCCCATGGATGCGTTCGACGTGGCACAGCTGGTACCGGGCTTCCGGCCGCCCCTGCAAGCTAAAGACGCGGGCGACAAGGAGGCGTTGGCCGTCGCCGACAAGGCCACGCGCCGCTGGCGCAGCGCGCTTCCCGGCCGGCTCGACCCCGGTTCGGAGCGCCACCGGATTGAAACCTGCCGCATGTTCCGCGACACCTTCAATCCCTACCGTCCCGCCGTCCTCGACTGGCCGGTACTGGCGCCCGACGCCCTGGCCCGCATCGTGTCGCTGCCGATCTGGGACATCGCGGTCCAGACCGAAGGCAAGGCGCGCCTGCGCATGGCGGCCTACGCGGCGACGGTGCTTGACCCCGACATGCGTGACGCGCTGGCCCTGAACGCCTGGGAAGAGCACCGCCACAAACAGGTGCTGTCGCGCATGGTGGCGGCATACGGCATCGCGCTGGCGCCGGAGCCACCCCAGGCGCTGCCGCGCGATCCGGAATGGGCCTACCTGGTCACCGGCTACAGCGAATGCATCGACAGCTTCTTCGCCTTCGGCCTGTTCGAACTGGCGCGCCGCTCCGGGCTGTTCCCGCAGGCGCTGGTCGACACCTTCGAACCGGTGATGCAGGAAGAGTGCCGCCACATCCTGCTGTTCGCGAACTGGGCCGGCTGGCACCGTGCGCGGCTGTCTCTCTGGCGCCGGCTGCGCTTCGAGTGCAAGGTCGCGGCGGCGTGGGCTTTCCTGGCCTGGGAACGCATCGGCATGGCGCGCGGCATCGACGCGGCGCCGGCGCGGGACAACAATTTCACGCTGAACGGCGCCCAGGCCGTGTCGAGCGACGACGTCAAGCTGTCCGCGCTGCTGGCCTTGTGCCTGGAAGAGAATGCACGCCGCTTCGCGGGCTACGACGAGCGCTTGCTGCGGCCTACCACGGTGCCGCGCCTGGTCCGTCTTGCCATCCGTGTGACTCGGCTTTTTAGGACAAATATCTCAAATAAGGCAGTTTGACTTACTATCACATGCACTTGGCAGGGATGGATTCAGTCGAGGAAGCCGTGCTCCGTGCTCCGTGCTTCAGGCGGCTGCAATTACGGCTGTGTACATCCGCTATCTTTTTATGATGTTCACGAGCAATGCACTCCGTTGATCCGCGGCCGTCGAGAGGAGACTGCGTTCACGATCATAACATCTGAACTGGAGCCCCTGCCCACGTATCCCGCCAATGTCCAGATCGACGAACCGTTAACCTTTCCCCCGCAGCCCTCACATCCATCCTGCAACTCTAAACCACGGTCAGATGGTTTGCCGAACGTTCCGACTGCAAGTATGAGCTTCCAAGGACTCGTGCCGAGTCGCGACTGATTTCTCATCCTGTCGCTGACTATTCTCGCAAGAGATCTGAATTCGGCCACGGTGCGTCAATCAAGGTACGCACACTGTTGACGAGTGCACTCATCTCGAACAGCTTCGTCATTACTTCCATGGCCGGGTCGAGCCGGCCATTACCGACGGCGGCAGTGTCGGCATACCCGGTGATGAACAGCACTTTAAGGTTGGGTCGGTGTACCCGTCCGGCATCGGCCACTTGACGGCCGTTCAGTCCGCCGGGTAAACCCACATCCGTGAGCAAAAGGTCCACGCGCGTGTCCGAGTTCAGTACCTGTAAGCCGGTAGGGCCATCCTGTGCGGTGAGTACGCGATAGCCGGCGTCACTCAGGACCTCTTCGATGATGTCGCGCAGTCCGTGCTCGTCCTCGATGAGCAGGACCGTCTCACCGTGGCCCGATTCGATAGGTTCGGCCTCAACGTTCGCCGCAGCCTCCACCACGCCGGCATAGCGCGGCAGGTACAGGCAAATGCTTGTACCTGCCCCCACCTGCGAGTGCACGCGCACCTGGCCCTCGGACTGGCGCACGAAGCCGTAAACCATCGACAGTCCCAGGCCCGTGCCTTCGCCCAATGGTTTGGTGGTATAGAACGGATCAAAGATGCGCGCCAGGACCTCGGGTGGCATGCCCGTGCCCGTGTCGGACACGCACATCGAAATATAATCTCCCGGCCGCATCTCCTGTTCTCTTGCGGTGCGCTCGCCAACCAACTTGTTGGTCGTCACGAGCGTCAATTTCCCTCCGCCGGGCATCATCGCGTCGCGCGCATTGATGCACAAATTGAGGACAGCATTCTCAAGCTGAGATGGATCAATCTTCGTCGGCCAAAGGTCTTGCTCAATGACAACCTCTAGTTCGACCATAGGGCCGACAGAGCGACGGATCAGCTCCTCCATGCCGGTAATGAGGGCACCAGCGTCCGTGGGCTTGGGGTCAAGTGTCTGCCGGCGCGAGAAGGCCAGTAGCCGGTGCGTGAGCGAGGCGGCGCGGCGCACAGACGATTCGCCCATGTCGATGTAGCGCTCCAGTCCATCATGCTGGCCGCGTTGAATTTTGAACTTAAGCACCTGTAAGGCACCACTCATGGAAGCCAGTAGATTATTGAAGTCATGCGCAAGGCCGCCTGTGAGCTGGCCCACTGCTTCCATCTTGTGCGACTGACGCAATGCCTCCTGCGTTTGCTCGAGTTCGGCTTGGTGGGCCTTGTTGAGACTGAGGTCACGTCCGATAGCAATGAAATTCTCGCCATCGGATTCTGGAGTGACGGTCCACTCGATATGCTTCCAGCTGCCGTCCTTGGTTGAGATGCGGTTCTCGAACCGGGAGGGCTGGTAGGTCTCGGCCATTAGATCGATTGCCTCCAGGGTGCGAGGCATGTCGTCGGGATGCATGAAGCTGGCGTAAGGACGTGTGAGCAGCTCGGTCTCGCTCCAGCCCAAGACCTGCGCCCAGGCGGGACTGATTGCCAGCAATCTTCCCCCGTAGTTGGCGCGGGCTAGCAGGTCTTGGGAAAGGCTCCAGAGGCGATCGCGCTCGGCCGTGCGCTCGGCGACTCGACTCTCCAATGTGTCGTTCAGCTCGCGGAGCCTTCGTTCTGCCCACTTGCGCGCGGTAACGTCCTGGAACAGGACCGCCACCTGACGCTTGGCAGCCGGCTCAACGCGGAAACACGCCAACTCCAGGTGCCGATCGGTCGCTTCAAGCTCGCGCTCGAAGCGAACCGGTTCGCCCGTTTCGAGCACTCTGCGGAATACCGCTATCCAGGCGTCTGCCTCACCCTCCGTCAGTACCTCTCGGGCCTTTTTTCCGACGATGTCGGGGATACCGGTGTGACGCACATAGGCCGGATTTGCCTGGAAGTGAACGTAATCAGACATCGGGCCACGCGGCCCGTCGATGAATTCGAGGACGCAGAAGCCCTCGTCGATGGTGTCGAACAGAATGCGATAGCGCACCTCGCTCTCGCGCAGCGCTGCTTCGGCCATTATCCTGTCGTGGATGTCGACCGAGACACCGAACCAGCGGACGATCGCGCCCGTCTCCGGATCGCGATAGGGCTCGGCGCGCGCCAAGAACCAGCGGTCTTCGCCGGCGGCCGAGCGGATGCGGTGCTCGACGTCGAACGGCTCCCCGGTTTCGAGTGCTACTTTCCACGCCGCGACAACATCCGGTCCGTCGCCGGGGTGGATGAAGTTCGCCGCCATCTCGGCCGGCGCCCATGCCTCGCCGGCCGCGCCGGTGTAATCGACGAACTGTTTGTTCAGGAACTCCATCTGCCCCTGCCGGTCGGTAATCCAGATGATCTGCGGCACCGCGTCCGCCATCAGCCGGAACCGCTGTTCGCTTTCCCGCAACGCAGCCTCGGCCTCATGTTCCGCCGTGCGGTCGCGGAAGATCTTGATGTAGCCGCCTCCTTCTTCGTCCAGGCGCATCATGAGGCCCGAGCCCCAAAGGCGGCTGCCATTCTTGCGAATGTGCCAGCGCTCATTCACGGCGTGCCCGGCGGCTTTCGCCCGGTTCATCTCGCGGTCGAGTACGCCAGCCTCCCGATCTTCCGGCGTGAAGAATATCTCACCGTGCCGTCCGATAGCATCGTCCGCCGTGTAGCCAATGATGCGCTCGGCGCCGCTGTTCCAAGCCGTGATAGTCCCATGCTCATCGAGCGCGACGATCGCGAAGTCCTCCGCGCCTTCGACGATCTGTCGGTAGCGTGCCTCGCTTTCCCTCAGCTCGTCTTCCGTTCGCCGCTTTTCAGTGACATCGATCGATACACCCATCATCCTCAACGGCGCTCCGTCGCTTGCATAGGTAGGCTGCCCGCGCATGGCGACCCAGCGCACCTCCTCGGCTGGGGTCACGATCCGATATTCGATGTCGTAATCTGATCCAGAAGCAACGCTGCGCTCGACGGCTTCGGCCATTCGCATCTTGTCGTCGGGGTGGACGGCATCACGCAGTTCGGCATAGCTGAAGGGCGAGGCTGGATTGCGCCCGAAGTTGAGGCGGAACATCTCGGACGTGGTCAACTCACCGGTTGCGAGGTCGAGGCTCCATGTGCCTAGACGTCCCGCATTGATCGCGGCGAGCTTCTGCTCGGCCGCCTTTTGGTAGCGAATATCTTCGGCTACAACGATGGCGCAATCGGCATTGCCGCCGGCATCGCGTATCAGCGACAGCGTGAGCTTTGCCCATACGTTGTGGCCGCTCTTGTGCAGTAAGCGTTTCTCGATGTGGTAGGAATCGAGTTCGCCGCGCGTCATGCGCTGAAAGAGAAGCACGTCCAAGCCTACGTCGTCGACATGGGTTATGCAAGGTAAGGCCGTCGCTAGCATGTCTTCGCGGGAACACGAAAGCATCTCGCAAAAAGCATTGTTGACCTCAAGCCAACGACAATCGTCTAGCCGTATGAAGCCCATACCAACAGCCGACTGTTCAAATATCGCGCGATAAGCGCCTTCGCTGCTGCGCCAGGGCTTATTCGAGTGGACGTCCGTATTCATGTGTTAATTGTACAAGCTTAAGCCGCCGCGCTCGCACAACTTGGGTACTTTCAGCCCTCAATGAAGGTCCGCTTTTGGCCTATTGTGTTGAAAAAGTCGAACGGCAACATTTGGGATGATCTCAAACCTCCAACCACTTATAGGTCTTGCCAGCCGCGCTACGCCAGGTAACCTTCGCGCCCGAACCACTCCAGCGCCGCATGCACCCCGCGCGCATGCGCCCCCGGCCGGTACCCCAGCTCGCGCTCGGCCTTGGCCGACGAAAAGAACATGCGGTTGCGCGACATCGCGAGCCCGTCCACGGTGAGGAAAGGCTCCTTGCCGCGCAGCCGCGCCAGCGCCTGCGCCGCATGGGCGAGCGGCACCAGCGGCGCCACCGGCAGCCGCAGCCGCGGCGCCCGGCGCCCGGTCACGGCGGCGATCTCGTCGAGCAGTTCGCGCAGCATCAGGTTCTGCCCGCCCAGGATGTAGCGCTGGCCGATGCGCCCGCGTTGCAGCGCCAGCAGGTGGCCCTCGGCCACGTCCTCGACGTCGACCAGGTTCAGCCCCGTCTCCACGTAGGCCGGCATGCGCCCGCGCGCCGCCTCGACGATGATGCGGCCGGTCGGGGTCGGCCGGATGTCGCGCGCGCCGACCGGCGTCGACGGGTTGACGATCACGGCCGGCAAGCCCTCCCGCGCCGCCATGCGCTCGACCAGGCGCTCGGCCTCGACCTTGCTGCGCTTGTAGGCGCCGATGGCGTCCCCGGGCTGTAGCGGCTGGTCTTCGGTGGCGGCTTCGGTATCCGGCCCCACGCGCAGGGTGGCCACGCTGCTGGTGAGCACCACGCGCCCGATCCCGGCCGCCAGCGCGGCGCGCATCACGGCCGCCGTGCCATCCACATTGTTGCGCACGATTTCGCCGGGGTCGCGCGCCCACAGGCGGTAGTCGGCGGCCACGTGCAGCAGGCCCTGCATGCCGGCCAGCGCCCGTTCGACGGCGTCCTGGTCGCGCATGTCGGCGTCGAACACTTCGGCATCGAGCCCGGCCAGGTTGCGGCGCGGGCTGGCGGCGCGCACCAGCAGGCGCACGCGGTAGCCATGGCGCAGCGCCGCGCGCGCCACCGCGGAACCGACGAAGCCGGCCGCGCCTGTAATGAGTACCCGATCAATGTCCGCCATGATAGACAGCCTCCTTGATCCACATCCGTTCTTCCAAACTTATACAAAGCTAATCCTGGTTAACTTTGCCGTTGGTTTCCTGCTTCATCGGGACCGGTTTCGCCTGGCGCTTGTGCGCCAGGCCAGCGCCTTTCCCTCCACAGGCAGTGACGGGGGAACTCACCGCCATATTCATCAGGTTGACAGCCGCGTTGACATCGCGGTCGTGTGCAGCGCCACAGAGCGCGCAAGTCCAGTTGCGCTGCGCCAGCGCCAGCGCTTCCAGTACATGACCGCAAATCGAACACGTCTTGCTGCTCGGGTACCAGCGATCGACCATGATGACCTGGCCGCCATGCCATGCTGCCTTGTATAGGAGTTGGCGCCGGAACTCGGACCAGCCCATGTCCGCGATCGAGCGTGCCAGCTTTCGGTTGCGCAGCATGCCTTTGATGTTCAGGTCTTCGATGCCGATCGTGTGAAAACGGCGCGCCAGGCTGCTGGTGAGCTGGTGCAAGCCTTCACGCCGAAGACGCGTGATCCGCTCGTGCAGCCTGGCCAGCTTCAACTTGGCCTTGGCCCGGTTGGCCGAGCCTTTGAACTTGCGGCTCAATGCACGTGAAAGGCGGCGCAGCTTGCCCAACATGCGCGTCAAGGCTTTCGGACCCTCGATGGTCTCGCCGGTGGACAGCGTAGCGAGCCGCGTGATGCCCAGGTCGACGCCCACCGCGCCTTGGTTCTCGGCAGGTGGCAGCGGCGGATCGGGGCAATCGACGGTGATGCTTGCATACCAGTGGTCGGCTGTTCGTGAGACGCAAGCCGAGACGACGCGGCCCGTGAAGCGCAGCGCTTCGCGCATGCGCACCCAGCCCAGCTTGGGTATGCGCAGGCGCCTGCCGTCGACCTGGAACTGGTCGTTGCTGATCGTGACCCGGTCGTCCACGCCCTTGGACCGGTAGGTCGGATAGCGTGCGCGGCCGGCGAAGAAATTTTCGAAAGCCCGGCCTAGCTGCATGATCGCCATCTGTGGCGCGCACTTGGTCACGTCCAGCATCCAGGGAAACTGCTCTCGCTTGATGGCGTTGAGCTGGCGCCGCAAGGCGGCCTCGCTCGGTCTTCGCAAGGCCGGGTCGGCCTTCCATACGGTGTACTGGACTTTCCATTCGGTCAGCGCCCAGTTGTACGCGAAGCGCGCAACGCCGACTGCGCGCGCCAGGTGAGTACGCTGCGTATTGTTCGGATCGAGTCGGATGCGGTGTGCCTTCAGCATTGCGCATCCTTCACCGCCGCGCGCACGCCATCGATCAGCTTGCGATTTTTATGGCTGCGGCTGCCGTACAGCCGGGCGGAAAAGACCGTGATGATCTCCAGCACGTCATTGGCCAGCTCTTCCTCGAACGTGCTGTCCTCGCCCTGGTTGATAATGACCACCTCGACTTCTCTGGCCTGGCAGATCGCGAACACGAGTTCCGCGCCGAATCGTAACAAGCGGTCCCGTCAACACGCCCAGTGCGTTTGCAGCCGCTCCAATAGAAAGTAGCTTGCCCATACTGACTATGATTAGGCAAGTTTATTTAAGTTCCGGCTTTGCTGTTAAAACCCATTCTAGTCCGCGCAGCGAACCTATGCGCCCGTTTGTAATCGAATGGTTTTTGCGACATCGGGAACCCGCCATGCAGGTCATTCTCGCCCAGCCGCGCGGCTTTTGCGCCGGCGTCGTCCGTGCCATCGAAATCGTCGAACACGCGCTCGACCAGGCCGGCGCACCGGTCTACGTGCGCCACGAAATCGTCCACAACAAGGCCGTGGTCGACGGCCTGCGCGCCAAGGGCGCCGTGTTCGTCGAGGCACTGGACGAAGTGCCGCCGCGCGCGGTCACCATCTTCAGCGCCCACGGCGTGGCGCGCCAGGTCGAGTCCGACGCCAGGGCGCGCGGCCTGCGCGTGGTCGACGCCACCTGTCCGCTGGTGGCCAAGGTGCATATCCAGGGGCGGCAATACGCGGCCGGCGGGCGCGTGGTGATCCTGATCGGCCACGCCGGCCACCCGGAAGTCGAAGGCACGATGGGGCAGATCGACGGCCGCGTGCTGCTGGTGCAGGACGAACGGGAGGCGGAAGCGCTGGACCTGCCGCCGGACACCCCGGTCGCCTACGTCACCCAGACCACGCTCAGCGTCGACGACACGCGCGCCGTGATCGCCGTGCTGCGGCGCCGTTTCCCGGACCTGGTCGGCCCCGACGTGCGCGACATCTGCTACGCGACCCAGAACCGCCAGCGCGCCGTGCGCGAACTGTGCCGGCAGATCGACGTGCTGCTGGTGGTCGGCGCCACCAACAGCTCGAACTCGAACCGGCTGCGCGAGATCGGTGCCGAGTTTGGCATCCCCAGCTACCTGCTGGCCGACGGCAGCGAGCTCGAACCGGCCTGGGTCGCCGGCGCGGCCACGGTCGGCATCACGGCCGGCGCCTCGGCCCCGGAAGCGATGGTCGAGCATGTGGTCGACGCGCTACGCCATCTCGCGCCGGTCGAGCTCACGGCCATGGACGGGATCGAGGAACACGTCGAGTTCCGGCTGCCGCGCAACCTGCCCAACCGGGCGGCATGACGGGAGGCCCGCATGGCGATCCCCCTGCTGCAGAAAGCGCTGGTCGGCGCCTACGTGCTGCGCAAGCACCTGGCCGGACAGAAGCGCTACCCGCTGGCGCTGATGCTCGAGCCCCTGTTCCGCTGCAACCTGGCCTGTGCCGGCTGCGGCAAGATCGACTATCCGGACGCCATCCTCGACCAGCGCCTGTCGCTCGACCAATGCCTGGGCGCGGTCGACGAATGCGGGGCGCCGGTGGTGTCGATCGCCGGCGGCGAACCGCTGCTGCATCGCGACATGCCGGCCATCGTCGCCGCCATCGTCGCCAGGCGCCGGTTCGTCTACCTGTGCACGAATGCGCTCCTGATGGAAAAGAAGCTGGAGCAGTACACGCCGAGCCGCTTCTTCATCTGGTCGGTGCACCTGGACGGCGACGAAGCCATGCATGACCGTTCGGTCTGCCAGGGCGGCGTCTACCGGCGCGCGGTGGCGGCGATCCGGCGTGCCAAGGACGCCGGATTCCGCGTCAACATCAACTGCACGCTGTTCAACGACGCCACGCCCGGCCAGGTGGCGGACTTCTTCGACACCGTGCGCGACATGGGCGTGGACGGCATCACGGTCTCGCCGGGCTATGCCTACGAGCGCGCGCCGGTACAGGAACACTTCCTGGCGCGCGACAAGACCCGGCAACTGTTCCGCGCCATCCTGGCGCGCGGCGACGGCGGGCGGCGCTGGGCCTTCAGCCAGTCCGGCCTGTTCCTGGATTTCCTGGCCGGCAACCAGACCTACCACTGCACGCCCTGGGGCAACCCGACGCGCACCGTGTTCGGCTGGCAGCGGCCCTGCTACCTGCTCGGCGAAGGCTATGCGGCCAGCTTCCGCGAACTGATGGAGGAGACCGACTGGGATGCCTACGGCACCGGGCGCTACGAAAAATGCGCCAACTGCATGGTCCACAGCGGCTATGAAGCGAGCGCCGTGATGGACACGCTGGCGCGGCCGCTGGCGGCTGCCAAGGTAGCGCTCAAGGGCGTGCGCACCGAGGGGCCGATGGCGCCGGACATCCCGCTGGCCGGCCAGCGCCCGGCCGAGTACGTGCATGCGCGCCAGGTCGCGGTCAAGCTTGACGAGATCCGCGGCCGCAAGGCCTGAGCCGATCCCGGAGCCGCCGATGCTGCCGACCGTCCTCGGAACCCTGCTGGTGCTGCTGGCCACCGTGTACGCGCTGGCCGCGCTGCTGTGGCGCGCCCGCGTCTTGATGCCCGCGGCGGACGCCGGACCGCCGCTGCCGGTCAGCGTCCTGAAGCCGCTGTGCGGGCTCGAACCGCGCCTCGAACACAACCTGGCCACGCTGTGCCTGCAGACGCACCCGCACTACCAGCTGGTGTTCGGCGTGCGGGATCCGGCCGACCCGGCCATCGCCGTGGTCGAGCGCTTGAGACGGCGCTTCCCGGCGCTCGACATCCAGCTCGTCATCGATCCGCGCGTGCACGGCCGCAACCTCAAGGTCAGCAACCTGGCCAACATGCTGGACGCGGCGCGCCACCCCTGGCTGGTGATCGCCGACAGCGACATCGTCGCCGGCCCCGACTACCTGGAACGCGTCACCGCCCCGCTGCACGACCGCGGCGTCGGCATCGTCACCTGCCAGTACTACGGCTGTCCGCTCGGCGGCTTCTGGACGCGCCTGGGCGCCCTGTTCATCGATACCTGGTTCATGCCTTCGGTGCGCGTGGCCAGCCGTGCCGGCAGCAGCGCCTTCGGCTTCGGCGCCACCATCGCGCTGCGGATGGAGACGCTGCAGGCCATTGGCGGCTTCGCGGCGCTCAAGGACCGGCTGGCCGACGACTTCTGGCTCGGCGAACTGACGCGCCGCATCGGCCTGCGCACCGTGCTGTCGGACGCCTGGGTCGGCACCGACGTGTGCGAGGCCAGTGTCGCCTCGCTGTGGTCGCGCGAGCGGCGCTGGATGCAGACCATCCGCTCGCTGAACTTCCCCGGCTATGCGTTTTCCTTCATCACCTTCACGCTGCCGATGCTGGCACTGGGGCTGTGGCTGGCCCCGTTCTCCTGGAACTGGGCGCTGGCGGGCCTCGGCGCGGCGGCGCGGCTGGCCCTGCACTGGCGCCAGCCGTCGCCCGGCGTGCCGGCGCCAGGGCACGCGCTGCTGGCGCCGCTGCGCGACGGCCTGCTGCTGCTCGAATGGCTGAGCGGCTTCCTTGGGACCCGCACGCGCTGGCGCCGCCACGTGCTGCCGATCGATCCGCGCACGCGTTCACCCTGACGTTCAACCCTTGCGTTCCGACAATGCTCAAGACACTCTTCCTGCAAGCGCCCTCCTTCGACGGCTTCGACGGCGGCGCCGGTTCGCGCTACCAGGCCAAACGCGAGATCCGCTCGTTCTGGTATCCGACCTGGCTGGCGCAGCCCGCCGCGCTGGTGCCCGGCAGCCGCCTGCTCGACGCCCCGGCCGACGGCTTGACGGTCGAGGGGGCGCTGCGCATCGCCGCGGACTACGAACTGGTGATCCTGCACACCAGCACGCCCTCCTTCCCGTCCGACGCACGCTTCGTCGAGCTGCTCAAGGACAGGCGGCCGGCGATCCTGGCCGGCATGGTCGGCGCCAAGGTGGCGGTCGACCCGGACGGTTCGCTGCGCGCCAGCCGCGCCATCGATTTCGTCGCGCGCGAGGAGTTCGACTACACCTGCCTGGAGCTGGCCGAAGGCCGGCCGCTCCCAAGCATCGACGGCATCAGCTGGCGCGATGGCGAGGGGCGCATCCGCCATAACCTGCCGCGCGCCATCATCGAGGACATGGACGGGCTGCCCTTCGTCGCCCCGGTCTACCAGCGCGACCTGGACATCCGCAACTACTTTATCGGCTATCTCGGATATCCCTACGTCTCGCTGTACACCGGCCGCGGCTGCCGCTCGCGCTGCACCTTCTGCCTGTGGCCGCAGACGGTGGGCGGGCACCGCTACCGGGTCCGCTCGGCCTCGAGCGTGCTGGACGAGGTGCGCTGGATCCGCGACAACATGCCCGAGGTGAAGGAAATCATGTTCGACGACGACACCTTCACCGACTTCCGCCCGCGCGCCGAGGAAATCGCACGCGGGCTCGGGCAGCTCGGCGTGACCTGGTCGTGTAACGCCAAGGCCAACGTGCCGTATTCGACCTTGAAGATCATGAAGGAGAACGGGCTGCGCCTGCTGCTGGTCGGCTATGAATCCGGCGACGACCAGATCCTGCTGAACATCAAGAAAGGCTTGCGCACCGATATCGCGCGCCGCTTCGCCGCCGATTGCCGCGCGCTCGGCATCACGGTGCACGGCACCTTCATCCTCGGGCTGCCCGGGGAGACGCGCGAGACCATTGCCAGGTCGATCGCCTTTGCCAAGGAGATCAATCCGCACACCATACAGGTGTCGCTGGCGGCACCCTACCCCGGCACCCGGCTCTACGAGCAGGCAGTAGAAAACAATTGGATCCCGCAGGACAAGACCATCCACCTGGTCAACGACAGCGGCGTGCAGCTGGCGGCGCTGAGCTATCCGCACCTGCCGGCCGAGGAGATCTACCACGGCGTCGAGCGTTTCTACCGCAGCTTCTATTTCCGGCCCACCAAGATCTGGGAAATCGTGCGCGAGATGCTGGGCAGCTGGGACATGACGCGGCGGCGCCTGCGCGAAGGCGTCGAGTTCTTCCGCTTCCTGCGCGCCCACGGCGCGTCCCAGTCGTGAACGCCGCGGCCTGCGCCCGGCCGGGCCTGACCGGGCCGGGCCTACCCCGGCCGGGCCTGATCATCACCGCCGACGACTTCGGCCTGCACCCGGGCGTCAACCGCGCGGTCGAGCTGGCCCACCGCGATGGCGTACTGGCCGCGGCCAGCCTGATGGTCGGCGCGCCGGCGGCGCAGGACGCGATCGTCCGCGCGCACGGGTGCCCGCGCCTGCGCGTGGGGCTGCACCTGGTGCTGGCCGATGGGCTACCCACCTTGCCGGCGCGTGCGATCCCGGACCTGGTCGGGCCTGATGGGCGCTTCGGCAGCCGCATGCTGCGCGACGGCCTGCGCTTCTTCTGCCTGCCGCGCGTGCGGCGCCAGCTGGCACTGGAAATCCGCGCCCAGTTCGAAGCCTTTGCCGCCAGCGAACTGGTGCTCGACCACGTCAACGCGCACAAGCATTTCCACCTGCACCCGACGGTGCTGTCGTTGATCCTGTCGATCGGGCGCGACTATGGCCTGCGCGCGGTGCGCCTGCCGCGCGACGCCGGGGTGGCGGGCTGGCTGCGGCCGTGGCTGGCGCTGCTGCAGGCGCGGCTGGACACGGCCGGCATCGCCCACAACGACTACCTGCTCGGCCTGCGCGAATCCGGCCGATTCGACGAGCCGGCCCTGCTGGCGGCGCTGCGCGACCTGCCGCGCGACGGCGTCGGGGAACTCTACCTGCATCCGGCGCTGGCTTCCGGCCCGGCCGTCGCCGCCTCGATGCCGGCCTATCGCCATGCCGACGAGTTCGCGGCGCTGGTGTCGCCGCGCGTGCGGCGCGCGCTGCGGCGGCTGCGCGCCCAGGGCTTCCGCTTCGGCGGCTATGCCGACCTGACCGCGCCGGCGTGAGCCCGCCGTCAGCCCTCCCGGCGCCTGCCCGGACGCAGCACGCGCGCACCATGAGCGCACCATGAAGCGGCTGGCCTACCTGGGCGCGCTCGGCGGACTGCTGTTGCTCACCGCGCTGGTTGTGCTGCAGGGCTGGCCGGCGATCCTGGCCGCTTTTGCCCACGCCGGCTGGCCGCTGCTGTGGGTGGTGCCGGCGCGCCTGCTCACGCTGCTGCTGGACACCCGGGCCTGGCGCCAACTGCTCGACCCCTTCGACCCGGGCCGCGCCGCCGGCCCGCTGTTCCTGCTGTGGGTGGGCAGCGTGCGCGAGGCGGTGAACCGGCTGTTGCCGGTGGCCGGCATCGGCGGCGAGGTGGTCGGGGTGCGGCTGGCGCGGCTGCGCATCCCGGACGGTACCGCGCTGGCGGCCAGCGTCATCGTCGAGGTGCTGCTCACGATTGCCGTGGTCTACCTGTTCTGCGGCCTGGGCGTGGTGCTGATGGCGCGCCTGGCGGCGGGCGCGGGCCAGGTCTGGATCGTGGCCACGGCCTTGCTGCTGTCGCTGCCGCTGCCGCTGCTTGCCTGGTGGCTGCTGCGCCACGGCACGCCTTTCCGCACGCTGGAAGCCTGGGCGCTGCGCCTGCTCGGGCCGCGGAACAGCGTGGCCCTGCACCTGGACGGCGCGCGCCTGGATGCCTGCGTGCAGCAGCTGTTCCGGGAACGCGCCCGGCTCGCGCGCGCCGCCGGCCTGGTACTGCTGTCCTACCTGCTGGGCACCTTCGAGACCTGGTATGCGCTACGGCTGCTCGGCCATCCGGTGGACTTGCCCACGGCGCTGGCGATCGAGGCGCTGACCCAGGCCACGCGCCACGCCAGCTTCCTGGTGCCGGCGGGCCTGGGCGTGCAGGAAGCCGCGGTGCTGCTGTTCGGCCACCTGGCCGGCGTCGGCGGCGATGTCGCGCTGTCGCTGGCGCTGGTGAAGCGGATGCGCGAGCTGCTGCTCGGGGTACCGGCCTTGCTGTCCTGGCAATGGCTTGAATTCAAGGCATCTCGTTATGCGCGGCCAGGTACTTGACCAGGCCGTCCATGCCGCCCGCGGCCAGCCGGGACGCGAACTGCTTGCGGTAGACCTGGATCATCCAGGCGCCCATCATGTTGATGTCGTAGATCTTCCAGCCGGCGCCGGTCTTGCGCATGCGGTAGTCGATGGCCATGGTGTCGCCGCCGGTTTGTACCGTGGTCTTGACGACTGCGTCAAGCGCATCCGCGGCCAGACGCGGCGGCGCATACTTGAAACGCGTGTCCTGGCCCTGGATCTGGGTCAACTGCAACGCATAGGTGCGCGCCAGCAGGGTCTGGAATTGCCGGAACACGGCCTCGCGCTGGGCGGGCGTCGCGGCCGCCCAGTCCTTGCCGACCGCGTATTGCGTGGTCAGCAGGAAGTCGGTGGCCGGCAGGAAGCGCTGCTGGACGATGCGGTAGGTTGCGTCGGGGTCGCCGCTGCCGGCCCCGGGGTCGGCGTGGACGGCCGCCATGACCTGGTCGATGGTGGTCTTGACCACTTGCTCGGGTGGACGGCTGTCCGCCGGCTGCGCCCAGCACGGGGGTGCCGAGCAAAGGGGTGCCAGCAGGGCCGAAGTCAGCAGGATCGTCGTTTTCATGCAGCCTCCTGTGGGTACAAACCTCCATAAGACCGTCATTCGGACCGAGGTGTTCCGCGCATCGGCAACCGCCACGGCCATCCATGGTCTAACCCGTTTCGAGGTTTCACGGATCGCGCCACGCATGCTGACCACGCTGATCGCCAGGATCGTGCACCTGTCCGCCCGCCACGCGTGGCGGATCCTCGGCGTGTTCGCGCTGCTGGTTCTGCTCTCGGTGCTGTATGTCGTGCGCCATTTCGCGATCACCACCGACGTCGCACAATTGATCGACGCGAATGCCCCATGGGCGCGGCGCGATGCCGCCGTGACCGCCGCCTTCCCGAACCGCAGCGACACCACGCTGGCCGTGGTCCGCGCACCGGCGCCGGAACTCGCGGCGGCGGCGGCGCGCGAACTGGCGGCGCGGCTGCGGGAACAGCCGGCGCTGTTCCATGCGGTCGACCTCGGCGCCGGCAGCGACTTTTTCCGGCGTAACGGCCTGCTCTATCTGTCGCTGCCCGAGGTGCGCGAGCTGACGGCGCAACTCCAGGATGCCAGGCCGCTGGTGAATGCCCTGGCGCGCGACCCGTCGCTGCGCGGCCTGGCCAACCTGCTGTCGGTAACGCTGGGCACCCCGCTGCAGACCGGCCAGGTGACGCTGGCCGGCATGGCGCCGCTGCTGGCCGGGAGCGCGGACACCGTCGACGCGGTGCTGGCCGGGCGGCCGGCGGCGCTGTCCTGGCAGGCGCTGATGGATGGCGGCGAACAGAAGGTGGCGCCCGGCCTGGTCGAGGTACGGCCGGTGCTCGACTTCAGCGAACTGCTGCCGGGCGCCCCGTCCAGCGACGCGATCCGCGCCGCGGCGCGCGAGCTGAAGCTGGCCGAACGCTTCGGCGCCCGGGTCGCGCTGACCGGACCGGTCCCGCTGTCCGATGACGAATTCGCCTCGCTGCAGGAAGGCTCGCCGCTGGCCGGCGCGCTGCCGGTGCTGGTCGTGCTGGTGCTGCTGTGGCGCGCGCTGCGCGCCGGCACGATGGTGCTGGCGGTGTGCATCGTCATGCTGGGCGGGCTGGCGCTGACGGCGGCGCTCGGGCTCATGATGGTGGGCGCGCTGAACCTGATCTCGGTGGCGTTCGCGATCCTGTTCGTGGGCCTGGGCGTCGACTTCGGCATCCAGTTCGGCATGCGCTTCCGGGAGTTCCGGCGCGAGCGCGCCACGCCGCGCCAGGCGCTGCTGGCCGCAGGCCGTTCGATCGCCCTGCCCTTGACGCTGGCCGCCGCCGCCACCGCCTTCGGCTTCTTCGCCTTTCTCCCCACCGCCTACCGCGGCGTGGCCGAACTGGGACAGATCGCCGGCGTGGGCATCCTGTTCGTCGCCCTGCCGGCCTGCCTGACGGTGCTGCCGGCGCTGATCCGGCTGTTCGACCCGCCGCCCAGCCGCATCGCGCCGGGCTACCCGGGACTGGCGCCGCTCGACCATGCGCTGCAGGCCCACCGCAAGACCGTGCTGGTGACGACGCTGGCGCTGGTGGCGGCAGGCATCCCGCTGCTGTGGCGCCTCGAATTCGACTTCGATCCCTTGCACCTGAAGAATCCCGGCAGCGAATCGATGGCGACGCTGGCGGCGCTGGCCAAGACGATGGACATCGGCCTGGACAACGTGCAGGTGCTGGCCGGCTCGCTGGCCGAGGCCGAGGCGCTGGCGCAAAAACTCGGCCGGCTGCCCGAGGTCGCGAGCGCATTGAGCGCCGCCAGCCTGGTGCCGGACGGCCAGGACGCCAAGCTCGGCCTGGTCGCCACGGCCGCCGCCAGCCTGCTGCCGGTGCTGGCGCAGGAACCGCTGGCGCCGGCCACGGACGTCCAGCGCGTGGCGGCCCTGCGCGCGGCGGCGCTGGCGCTGCGCAACGCGGCGCTGGATCATCCCGGGCCGGGCGCGCAGGGGGCAGCGCGCCTGACGCGCGGCCTGGCCGCCCTCGCGCGCGCGGACGCGGGCACGCGCGAACGCGCCGAACGGGCGCTGGCCGCACCGCTGCGTCTGGCCCTGGACGCGCTGGCGCTGGCCCTGCAGCCGCAGGCAGTGCGTATCGACACGCTGCCGCCGGCGCTGCGGCGCAACTGGATCGCGCCCGACGGCCGCGCGCTGGTCGACATCAGTCCGAAGCGCGACGCGCGCGGCGAGGCGCCGCTGCTGCGGTTCACGGGCGCCGTGCAGCGCGCCGCACCGCAAGCCAGCGGCGGCCCGATCTCGGTGCGCCACGCGGCCGACCTGATCGTCGACGCCTTCGTCAAGGCGGCGCTGCTGGCCGTCGTGACCATCACGCTGCTGTTGTGGCTCACCTTCCGGCGCTTCGGCGACGTGCTGCTGACCATGGTGCCGTTGCTGGTCTCGAGCCTGGTGACGCTGGAAGCCTGCGTGCTGCTCGGGATCCGGCTGAACTTCGCCAACATCATCGCCCTGCCGCTGCTGCTGGGGGTGGGTGTGGCCTTCAAGATCTATTACATCATGGCCTGGCGCGCGGGCCAGCAGGCGCTGCTGCAGCATCCGCTGACCCAGGCCATCGTCCTGAGCGCCGCCACCACCGGCACGGCCTTCGGCAGCCTGTGGCTGTCGCACCACCCCGGCACCGCCAGCATGGGCAAGCTGCTGGTGCTGTCGCTGGTCTGCACCCTTATCGGCGCCGTGTTCTTCCAGCCGGTCCTGCTGGGCAGGCCGCGCGCGCCCACCCATCCACCTTGAGCCGAGGATCGCCATGGCCCCCCTCATCCCTCCCAGACGGCGCGCCCTGGCGCACGCCGCGACCCTTGCGCTGCTGGCGACGCTGTGCGGCTGCGCCACCGGCCCGGACCGCAATCCGGACGACCCGCTGGAACCGCTGAACCGCGCCACCTGGCGCTTCAACGATACGCTCGACCGCAACATCGCCCAACCCGTCGCGCGCGGCTACAACCGCGTGGTGCCGCGTCCGGTCCGCACCGGTGTCGAGAACTTCTTTTCGAACCTGGGCGACGTGGTGGTCATGGCCAACGACTTCCTGCAACTGCGCTTCGAGCACGGCATGAACGACTTGATGCGCATTGCCGTCAACACCAGCTTCGGGCTGCTCGGCGTGCTCGACGTGGCGACGCCCGCCGGCCTGGCGAAGCGCGAGCAGGATTTCGGGCTGACGCTGGGCCACTACGGAATACCGAGCGGGCCCTACCTGGTGCTGCCGCTGTTCGGACCGAGCACCTTTCGCGACGCGGCCGGCTTCGGGATCGACCAGTACGCGGCGCCGGTCACCTACATGGATCCGGCCTGGCGCAACAGCCTGTGGGGTGCGGACTTCGTCAGCACGCGCGCCAAGTACCTGAACGCGACCAACCTGCTGGAGCAGGCGGCGCTGGACAAATACCTGTTCACCCGCGATGCCTGGCTGGGGCGCCGGCGCGCCTTGCTCAAGGATGGGAAGGAGGAGGCGCTACCGGATTATGGCAACGAGAACGGGGGAGCCGGGGCAAAATGAGAGATACCTGGCTGTGGTAGGGTGGGCACAGGTGCCCACCCTACGGAAGCGCCAACCGTGGTCCGAGCCGTGCCCGTACCCGGCGCAGCGCCCGGCGCGCGGTCCAGGCATCGCGCGCCAGCGCGCACAGCGGACGGAGCTGGCGCGCCATGCCGGGCGGCGCGGCCAGGGCGCGCAGCAGCGGCAGAAGCGAAGCACTGCCATCCTCGCCCATGCCGGCCAGCGCGCAGGGCGGCACATCGCGCCAGGCCGGGTCGAGCACCACGCGGCAGGCGGCGAAAGGCAGGCCGTGGCGGCGCGCGGCCAGCACCGCCGCGTGCGATTCCATGTCGGCGATGCACGCGCCCGTGCCGTGCCACAGCGCGTGCTTGTCGGCCGCCGCCAGCACCGGCGCGTCCAGGCCCGCCAGCTCGCCGGCCGCGGCGTCCGGCAGCACGCGCATCAGCGCCTGCAGCCAGGCGGGATCGGCGCTCAGGTAACCCTCGGCCGTGTGCACGCCGGTCGCCAGCACGACCGTGCCGGGCGCCAGGTGCGGATCGAGAGCGCCGGCGCAGCCGAAGCTGAAAATGCCGGCAAAGGCCGCGGGGCCGGCACCGGCCAGGGCGTCGAGGCCGGCGCCAAGGCGCTGCCGGCCCGGTCCGCACACGGCATGGACGCCCGGCCCGGCCGCGATCGCCGCCTCGAAGGCCAGTCCGCATGCCGCCAGCAGCGGCGCGTCGTGCAGGCGGGTGTCCATCACATGCCGAAGCCGGTGCGCGGCAGGCCGCCCGCGCGCAGGCCGCGGTAGCGCGCCAGCGCCCACAGCGGGAAGTAGCGCGCGTAGCCGTGGTAGCGCAGGTAGAACACGCGCTCGAAGCCGGTCGCCGTGTGCTGCGGCTCGTCCCACAGGCCGTCGCCGCGCTGGCGCGCCACCAGCCAGGCGATGCCGCGTCCGACCGCCGGACTGTTTGCCTGCCCCGCCGCCATCAGTCCCAGCAGCGCCCAGGCCGTCTGCGACGGGGTCGACGGGGCCGCCTCGTAGCCGCGGTAGTCCAGCTTGTAGCTGCTGCCGTCCTCGCCCCAGCCGCCGTCCGGGTGCTGCACCGCCGCCAGCCAGCCGGCCGCGCGCGCGACCGGCGCCGCATCGCGCCCCAGGCCGGCGGCGCCCAGCGCGCACAGCACGCTCCAGGTCCCGTATATATAGTTGACGCCCCAGCGGCCATACCAGCTGCCGTCCTTTTCCTGGTGGCGCAGCAGCCAGCCGAGCGCGCGCCCGGCCGGCGAGCGTTTGCGCACGCAGGCGCAGGGTTCGAGCTGGGCCAGCATCGACAGGCAGCGCGCGGACACGTCGGCCGTCGGCGGATCCAGCAGCGCGCCATGGTCGGCGAAGGGGATATTGTTCAGGTAGCGCCGGGTGTTGTCGGCGTCGAAGGCGCCCCAGCCGCCTTCCCGGCTCTGCATGCCGAGCACCCATTCGCTGGCGCGCGCGACCACCTCGCGGTAGCGCCCGGTGCCGGCGGCCAGGTCGGCACGGTGCATCGCCATCGCCACCACGGCCGTGTCGTCGACGTCCGGATAGTGGGCGTTCTCGTACTGGAAGGCCCAGCCGCCGGGACGCAGGCGCGGACGGCGCAGGGTCCAGTCGCCGCGCGTGTCGAGGATCTGCAGCGGCCGCAGCCAGTCGAGCGCGCGATCGGCGGCCGCCAGCGCGCGCGGCGTGCCGGCTTCCAGCAGCGCGTGGCTCATCAGGGCCGTGTCCCAGACCGGCGACAGGCAGGGCTGGCAATAGGCTTCGTCGCCGCGGTCGACCAGCAGGCGCTTCAAGGCCTGGCGCGCGGCCTCGCTGTCGGGGTCGCCGGGCGGTGTGCCGAGCGCATCGAACATCTGCACCGCGTTGACCATGGCCGGGAAGATCGCGCCGAGCCCGTGTTCGCCGTTCAGGCGCGCGCGCACGAAGGCGCTGGCGCGCTCGATCGCCTGGCGCCGCAGGCGCGCCGGCACCCGCGCTTCCAGCCGGCGCAGCTGGGCCTCGATGGTTCGGAAGAAGGCGAACCACAGGCGGCGCTGGTGCGGCGCGCGCGGCGCCAGGCCAAGGCCCGCCGGGTCGCCGGCGAACAGCTCGTCGATGCGAACCGCCAGTGGATTGCGCGCGCGCGGCTTGAGCGCGCCCAGCACCAGCAGCGGCACGACCACGGTACGGGTCCAGTAGGAGACCTTCGACAAATGAAACGGAAACCAGCCCGGCAGCAGCGCGATCTCGACCGGCATCACCGGCACCGCATCCCAGGGCACGATGCCGTACAGCGCCAGCAGCATGCGAGTAAACACGTTGCTGCGTTCGGCGCCGCCGTGGGCGAGGATGGCCGCGCGCGCCCGCGCCATGTGCGGGGCGTCGGGCACATCGCCGATCATCTTCAGCGCGAAATAGGCCTTCACGCTGGCGCTGGGGTCGTAGGCGCCGCCATGGAACAGCGGCCAGCCGCCGTGCGCGCCCTGGATGCGGCGCAGGTAGCGGCCGATCTTGGCTTCGAGGAGCGCGTCCGGCGTTTCGCCCAGGTAGTGCACCAGCAGTACGTACTCGGCCGGGATGGTGGCGTCGGCTTCGAGCTCGTAGACCCAGTGGCCGTCGGGCCGCTGCTCGGCCAGCAGCGCGTCCAGCGCGGCCTCGATGGCGCTCTCCAGTCCGGTGCGCTGGCGGCGGGCGGCGCGGACGGCCGCGGAAAATCCGGTGTCGCGCATGGTGGCTACCCCATCGTGTGGCGCAGCAGGATGCCGATGCGCGTGAATTTGCCAAGCTTGAGCGCCGCGCGCGGGTGCTGCCAGCCGCGCGCAGCCAGGCGCGCCAGCACGGCGCGGTAGGTCGCGCTCATCAGGCGCGGGGCACGGCCGGCCGGCCCTCGGTTGCGCTCGAGGACCAGGCGCGCCGCGTCGTAGTGGACCAGGGCTTGCGCGGCCACGGCGGCACAGGCCGCGGGCAGCGCCGGATGCGCCGCGATCGCCTCGGCGCCGGCGGCGCAGACCGCCGTGCCGATGCCGGCCGCCGCCAGGTCCTCGCGCGGCAGGTAGGCGCGGCCGATGGCGGCATCCTCGTCGATGTCGCGCAGGATGTTGGTGAGCTGGAGCGCCCGTCCCAGGTGCTGGGCCAGCAGCATGCCATCGTCCGGGGGCAGCCCGAACACCCGCACCGACAGCCGGCCGACCGCGCAGGCGACGCGGTCGCAGTACAGGTCGAGCGTGGCCGCCGGCGGCGCGCACAGCGGACGGTCCTGGGCATCCATCAGCATGCCGTCGATGACGGCGTGGAAGTCGGCGCAGGCCAGGCCGAAGCCGGCGATGTGGCGCGCCAGCGTGCGCAGCTGCGGCGGCGCGATGCCGAGATAGCAGGCGTCGATGTCGGCGTGCCAGCCCGCCAGGGCGGCACGCTTGACGGGCGGCGGCGCCGCGCCGTCGGCGATGTCGTCGACCGCGCGGCAGAAGGCGTAGATGTCGAACATGGCGGCGCGCTGCGGCGCGGGCAGGATGCGCATCGCCATGTGGAAGGAACTGGACGGCCGCTCTGCCGGCAAGGCGGCGGCCCGGATTTCGGTCAGCATCGCGGCACCTCGTGCTGTCTGTTCGTTCGTCCTCAGCCGCCGTTCGCGGCCAGCAGCGCCTGCTGGAGGCCGAAGCGCTGGCGGATCGCACCCAGGATGCCGCAGGCATCCAGGCCGCAAGCGCCCAGCAGCGCGACCGGGTCGCCATGCTCGATGAAGAGGTCGGGCAGCCCGAGCATCAGGATCGGCTTGACGATGCCGGCCGCGGCCAGTGCTTCGGCCACGGCCGCGCCGGCGCCGCCCATGACCGCGCCCTCTTCCACCGTCACCAGCTGCGCGTGCTCGCGCGCCAGGCGCGCCACCAGGTCCACGTCGAGCGGCTTGATGAAGCGCATGTTCGCCACCGTGGCGCCCAGTTCGGCACCGGCTTCCAGGCTCGGCGCCAGCATCGGGCCGAAGGCGAGGATGGCTGTGCCGGTGCCCTGGCGCCGCAGTTCGCCGCGCCCGATCGGGATGCCGTCCAGGTCCGGCGCCGGCATCACGCCGGGCCCGGCCCCGCGCGGATAACGCACCGCGGCCGGGCCCGGGTAGTCGTAGGCGGTGGCGAGCATGCGCCGGCACTCGGCCTCGTTCGACGCCGCCATCAGCACCATGTTCGGCACGCAGCGCAGGTAGGCGATGTCGTAGTTGCCGGCGTGGGTGGGGCCGTCGGCGCCGACCAGGCCGGCACGGTCCAGCGCGAAGGTCACGTCCAGGTTCTGCAGCGCCACGTCGTGGATCAGCTGGTCGTAGGCGCGCTGCAGGAAGGTGGAATAGATCGCCACCACCGGCTTCATGCCTTCGGTGGCGAGACCTGCGGCAAAGGTGACGGCATGCTGCTCGGCGATGCCGACGTCGAAATACCGCTCCGGGAACATCTGCTGGAAGCGCACCAGGCCGGAGCCTTCTCGCATCGCCGGCGTGATCCCGACCAGGCGCGGGTCGCTCGCCCCCATCTCGCACAGCCAGTCGCCGAAGACCTCGGTGTAGGCCATGCCGGCTTTCCCATGCGCGGACGCAGGCGCCGGAACAGGCAGGCCGCGCGCCGGATCGAACTTGCCGGTGCCGTGGTACAGGACCGGATCGCGCTCGGCATGCGCGTAGCCCTGGCCCTTGCGCGTCACCACGTGCAGCAGTTGCGGGCCGCGCCGCGATTTCACGGCGGTAAGCAGAGGCAGCAGCGCATCGAGGTCATGGCCGTCGACCGGACCGTGATAATCGAAGCCGAGCTGGGCGAACAGGTTGGCGGCGCCGGACTCGCCCGCGCGCAGCGCGCCGCAATGGCGGTGCAATGCGCCCACCGACGGCGAGATCGACATGCCGTTGTCGTTCAGGACGACCAGCAGGCGCAGGCCGTCGCGCGTGGCGGCATTGTTCAGGGCTTCGAAGGCCATGCCGGCGCTCATGGCGCCATCGCCGCAGACCGCCACCGCGTGGCGCGCGTCGCCGAGTAGTTGCGCCGCCTCGGCCATCCCCAGCGCGGCCGAGATCGAGGTGGAGGAATGGGCGGTGCCGAAGCTGTCGAAAGGACTCTCGGCGCGGCGCGGGAAGCCGGACAGGCCGCCGGCCTGGCGCAGCGTGTGCATCTGGCGGCGGCGCCCGGTCAGGACCTTGTGGCCGTAGCACTGGTGGCCGACGTCCCAGACGATGCGGTCGACCGGCGTGTCGAACACGTAGTGGAGCGCGATGGTGAGTTCGACGCTGCCCAGGTTCGAGGACAGGTGGCCGCCGGTGCGGGCCACGGCGTCGAGCAGGAAGGCGCGCAGTTCGCGCGCGAGCGGTGCGAGCTGCGCACGCGGCAGCCGGCGCAGGTCCGCGGGGGTATCGATGGCATCGAGCAGGTTCATGCGTGGGTCTCCATGACTGCGTCGCAGGCGATCCATTCTAAGACATCCGGAACCGCGCAGCAGGCTTGCGCTGCAAGCGTGCGCCACACCTCGTGCGGCAATGGCGTGGTCGAAAAATCCTCTGAAAAATTCGCTGCTGCCAAGCGCACTGTAAAATCCGTCTTTTGCCCCGACGCCATGACCACACATCCCACGCCGCCCACCGCCAGCCAGGTCCCGGAACTCGTACTCGGGCTGGAAGACCGCCCGCGCGTGCTGGTCGGCATGCTCGCCGCCTTGCAGCATCTGCTCGCGATCATTGTCCCCATCGTCACGCCCGGCCTGCTGATCTGTCAGGCCCTCGGGGTGCCGGCACGCGACACCAACCTGGTGGTTTCGATGTCGCTGGTGGTCTCGGGCATCGCCACCTTCGTCCAGTGCCGCCGCTTCGGCCCCTTCGGCGCCGGCCTGTTGATCGTGCAAGGTACCAGCTTCAATTTCGTCGGACCGCTGATCGCCGGCGGCACGCTGATGCTCAAGCAGGGCGTGCCGGTGCAAGGCGTGATGGCCGCGATCTTCGGCGTCGTCGTCGCCGGTTCCTTCATCGAGATGGCGGTCTCGCGCATCCTGCCCTTCGTGAAGCGCATGATCACGCCGCTGGTCACCGGCATCGTGGTCTTGATGATTGGCCTGACCCTGATCAAGGTCGGTTTGATCAGCATGGGCGGCGGCTATGGCGCGATGGCCAAGGGCACGTTCGCCAACGGCGAGAACCTGCTGTTGTCGGGCGTGGTGCTGGCGATCATCGTGGCGCTGAACCGCATCCGCATCGTGTGGCTGCGCAGCGCCGCCATCGTGATCGCGCTGGCCACCGGCTACGCGCTGGCCGGCTGGCTGGGACGCCTGGACTTTACGGGCATGCACGAGGCGCCCGTGTTCCAGGTGCCGGCGCCGCTGCACTTCGGCCTGTCCTTCTCCTGGTCGCTGTTCATTCCGCTGGTGGTGATCTACCTGGTGACCTCGCTCGAAGCGATCGGCGACGTCACGGCCACCAGCAAGGTCTCGCGCGAACCGGTCGAAGGGCCGGTGTGGATGCGGCGCATCAAGGGCGGCGTGCTGGTGAATGGCGCCAACTCGCTGCTGGCCGGCATCTTCAACAGCTTTCCCAGCTCGATCTTTGCCCAGAACAATGGCGTGATCCAGTTGACCGGCATCGCCAGCCGCCACGTCGGCATGTGGATCGCCCTGTTCCTGGTGCTGCTCGGCCTGTTCCCCGGCGTGGCCGGCGCGATCCAGGCGGTGCCGGAACCGGTGCTGGGCGGCGCCGCGATGGTGATGTTCGGCGCCGTGGCCGCGGCCGGCATCAACATCCTGGCGAGCGTGACGCTGGACCGGCGCGCGCTCCTGATCATCGCCGTCTCGCTCGCGCTGGGGCTGGGCGTGTCGCAGGTGCCGGAATTCCTGGCGCACATGCCGGAAGCGCTGCGCCATGTGCTGGAGTCCGGCGTGGCGACCGGCGGCATCTGCGCCCTGCTGCTGAACTGGTTCCTGCCGGCCAGCCCGGAGCCGGACGCCGCGGCGCACTGAGCCTCCCACTGAGCGGCGCCGGGCGGCACTTCGCGCCGGTTGCGCGGTCAAATCCCGGGTGGCAGCATACCCGGGAGCGACCATGGCGTACAAGACCATCCTCGTCCACGTCGACGGCAGCGCGCAGCAGGAAAGCCGGATGCGCGCCAGCGCCCTGCTCGCGGCCGCCGGCGATGCCCACCTGGTCGGCGGCGCGGCTACCGGCTTTTCCTCCCTCGACCTCGCACTGCTGAGCGGTTCGATGGCGGCGCCGGTCTCGCCCGCCGGCTTCGAGCGCCTGCGCGACACGGCGGCCCGGCACCTGCGCCTGTTCACGGAGCAGGCGCAGCGCCTGGGGGTGGCCTCCAACGAGGCGCGCCTGATCGAAGACGTGTCCGCCTACGCCCTGCTGCTGCAGGCGCGCTATGCCGACCTGGTAGTCCTGAGCCAGGACGACGACACCTACCCCGGGCAGCCGGCCCGCGTGCGCCGCCTGCCCGAGCACCTGGCCCTGCACGGCGCGCGGCCGGTGCTGGTCGTGCCCGCGTCCTACGGCGGCGCGCCCATCCCCGGCACCGTGGTGGCCGGCTGGGACGGCAGCGTGCAGGCGATGCGGGCCCTGAACGCCGCCTTGCCACTGCTGGTGCGGGCGGATAGCGTGAAGCTGGCGCTGGTCGATCCGGAGCGCGTGGGCGAACTGCACGGGGACGAACCGGGCGCCGACATGGCGCTGTGGCTGGCGCGGCACGGGGTCAAGGTCGAGGTGGTGGTCGAGCGCAGCGCGGTCACCGTCGGCAAGGCCCTGATCGGGCTGGCAAACGATGCGGGGGCCGGGCTGATGGTGAGCGGGGCCTATGGGCACAGCCGCTACCGCGAATGGATACTCGGCGGGGTCACGCGCGAACTGCTGGAACGGGCGCCGGTGCCGCTCCTGATCGCCCACTGATCAGCGCCGCCGCCCCAGGTCGCGCAGGATCTCGCGCGCCGCATTGTGCCCCGGCGCCCCGGTCACGCCGCCGCCCGGATGGGTGCCCGACCCGCAGGTGTAGAGCCCGGCGAGCGGGCCGCGGTAGTCGGCGTGGCCCAGCATCGGGCGCGCGCAGAACAGCTGGTCGAGCCCGAGCGCGCCATGGAAGATGTCGCCGCCGACCAGGCCGAAGGTGCGCTCCAGATCCAGCGGGCTCAGGACCTGGCGCCCCAGCACCGAGCGCCGGAAATTCGGCGCGTATCGGTCGACGGTGGCGATCATCAGGTCGGCGACTTCGTCGCGGTGGGCGTCCCAGCTGGCGCCATCGGGCAGTTCCGGCGCCACGTGCTGGCAGAACAGGCTGGCCACGTGCTGGCCGGGCGGTGCCAGCGTCGCATCGAGCGTGGACGGAATCAGCATTTCGACGATCGGTTCGCGTGCCCAGCCGGATGCGCGGGCGTCGTGGTAGGCGCGCTCCATGTAGCGCAGGCTGGGCGCCATGATGATGCCGCTGCCGTGGTGCTCGGCCGCGGTCCGGCCCGGCAGGCAGCTGAAATCCGGCAGCTCGGACAGCGCCACGTTCATGCGGAAGGTGCCGGAACCGCAGCGCCAGGCCTGCATCCGGCGGAGAAAAATCGGCGGCAGCGCGGCCGGATCGACCAATGACGTGTATAGCAGGCGCGGGTTCAGGTTCGACACCACGGCGCGCGCCTCGATGCGCTCGCCGGTGTCGGTGACGACGCCGCTGGCGCGGCCCTGCGCCAGCAGCACTTCGCGCACCGCGCAGCCGGTGCGGATCTCGGCGCCGCGCGCGCGCACCGCCCTGGCCATGGCCTGGGTGATGGCGCCCATGCCGCCGATGGCGTGGCCCCAGGCGCCTTTCTTGCCGTTCACCTCGCCGAACACGTGGTGCAGCAGCACGTAGGCCGAGCCGGGCGCGTAGGGGCTGGCATAGTTGCCGACCACGCTGTCGAAGCCGTAGGCCGCCTTGATCGGATCGCTCTCGAACCAGCCGTCCAGCAGTTCGCCCGCCGACTTGGTGAACAGGTCGAGCAGGTCGCGCTGGCTGTCCAGGGACAGCTTGCGCACCCGGTTGCCGAGCCGGCCGGCCTTGATGAGCTCGGGCAGCGCGGCGAGCCAGCCGCCTTCGAGCCGGTTCGGCGGGGTTTGCAATACCAGCTCGCGCAGCAGGTCGGCGGCCGCTTCCAGGCGGGCCGCGTAGGCATCGAGCCGGGCGGCGTCGCGCGGCGAGAATTTGGCCACCTCGGCCGCGGTCCGGCCCGCACCCACCTTCAGGTAGCGCGCGTCGTCCAGGGGCAGGAAATTGGCGAGCGGCCGTTCGACGATGCGCAAGCCCTGACTCGCCAGGTCCATGTCGCGGATCACCTTGGGATTCAGCAGCGACACCGTGTAGGCCGCCACCGAGTTGCGGAAACCAGGGTGGAAGGTTTCGGTGACGGCGGCGCCGCCGACCACCTCGCGCCGCTCGAGCACGCAAACGCGCAGCCCGGCCCGGGCCAGGTACCAGGCGCAGACCAGGCCGTTGTGGCCGGCACCTATCACGATTGCATCGAGCATGGGCTCTCTCCTCGGCAGACAAGGCATTCTCCGCCGGCGCGCCAAAAATGACACCTGACACATTGCCCAGGCCACGCCCCGGCGACACGGCGTTGCCGTGAAGCTAGCGTGCTGCGCATGAGCACACGCCGGTGCTAAGCTTGAAACATCGATGCGAACGCAAACAACGAGGCAAACCATGAGCAAAACCGTAGGTGATTTCTTCGTCGAACGTCTTTACGACTGGGGCGTACGTACGATCTTCGGGTATCCGGGCGACGGTATCAACGGCGTGCTGGGCGCCCTCAACCGCGCCGAACGCAAGATCCGCTTCGTCCAGGTGCGGCACGAGGAAATGGCGGCCTTCATGGCGGCGGCCCACGCCAAGTTCACCGGCGAGCCCGGCGTGTGCCTGAGCACCGGCGGTCCCGGCGCCTCCCACCTGGTCACCGGCCTGTACGACGCCAAGCTGGACCACGTGCCGGTCCTGGCGATCTGCGGCCAGGCGGCGCGCACGGCGCGCGGCGCCCACTACCAGCAGGAAGTCAACCTGGAGCGCATGTTCGAGGATGTGGCCGACTACGTGCATGAAGCTGCGGTGCCGGTGCAGGTACGCCACCTGCTGGACCGCGCGATGCGTACTGCCCTGGGCCGCAACGGCATCAGCGTGCTGGTGCTGCCGAACGACTTGCAGGACCTGCCGTGGGAAGACCCGCCACGCAAGCATGGCTCGGTATTTTCCGGGATCGGCTACAGCAAACCGCGCGTGGTGCCGTTCGAAGCCGACCTGCAGCGCGCCGCCGACGTGCTGAATGCCGGCAGCAAGGTCGCGATCCTGGTCGGCGCCGGCGCCCTGCAGGCCACCGACGAGGTCATCAAGGTGGCCGACCGGCTCGGCGCCGGCGCCGCCAAGGCCCTGCTGGGCAAGGCCGCCCTGCCCGACCACCTGCCCTGGGTGACGGGCTCGATCGGCATCCTGGGCACCAAGGCCAGCTGGGAAATGATGAACGCCTGCGACACCCTGCTCATGATCGGCACCGGCTTTCCGTACGCGGAATTCCTGCCGGCCGAAGGCAAGGCGCGCGCGGTCCAGATCGACATCGACCCGACCATGCTGAGCCTGCGTTACCCGGCCGAGGTCAACCTGCACGGTGACTCGGCTGAAACGCTGCGCCTGCTGCTGCCGCTGCTGCAGGAAAAAACCGACACCAGCTGGCGCCAGAAGATCGAGGGCGAGGTGCGCGACTCCTGGAAGCTGCTCGAAAACCGCGCCATGGCGAAGGCGAATCCGGTCAATCCGCAGCGCGTGGCCTGGGAACTCTCGCCGCAGCTGCCGCGCGACGCCATCGTCACCAGCGATTCCGGCTCCTGCGCCAACTGGTTCGCGCGCGACCTGCGGGTGCAGCGCGGCCAGATGTATTCGTTGTCCGGCGGCCTGGCCTCGATGGGCGCGGCCGTGCCCTACGCCATCGCCGCCAAGTTCGCCCACCCGGAGCGCCCCGTCATCGCGCTGGTCGGCGACGGCGCCATGCAGATGAATAACATGGCCGAGCTGATCACGGTGGCCAAGTACTGGCGCGAATGGGGCAACCCGCGCTGGATCGTGTGCGTGTTCAACAACCAGGACTTGAACCAGGTGACCTGGGAACAGCGCGTGATGGAAGGCGATCCGAAGTTCGAGGCGACCCAGCAGATCCCGGACGTGCCCTACCACCGCTTTGCCGAACTGATCGGCCTGAAGGGCATCTATTGCGACTCGCCGGACCAGGTCGCCGAAGCCTGGGCCACAGCCTTCAAGTCGGACCGGCCGGTGCTGATCGAGTTCAAGACCGATCCCGAGGTGCCGCCGCTGCCCTCGCACATCTCGCTGGAACAGGCCAAGTCCTTCATGAGCACCATCGTCAAGGGCGATCCGAAGGAAGGCTCGATGCTGGCCGGCGTCGCGCGCCAGGTGCTCAGCAGCATCCTGCCGGGGGATAAGCACTGAGCAAGCACTGAGCAAGTGCTGAGCAGGGCCCGTCGTGATTGCCGCACGCTAAGCTTTTGCTAAGTGTGCCGGCCTACTATTGCAGAGGTCGCGGACCTTCGGACTCGTGTGTCCGCACCGCCCCTGCTGGTCGCCCCTGCTGGTCGCCCCAGTAGTCGCCACAGTAGTCACGCATGAGATTCCTGCTTTCCTCCCTGCTGTTCCTGGCCTGCCTGTGCGGCAGCCTCCTCCCCGCCCATGCCGCCCCGGCACAGGCGCCACGCGAAGCCCGGCTGGCCGCGCTCAGGTCGAGCGCGGTCATCATCCTCGACCCGACCACCCGGGCGGTCCTGTACGAAAAGAACCCGCACGCGGTCATGCCGATCGCCTCGCTGACCAAGCTCATGACAGCCATGGTCGTGCTGGGCGCGCGCCAGAACATGAAAGAGATGCTGACGGTGACCCGTGCGGACGTCGACCGTCTCAAGTACTCCTCGTCGCGCCTGCAGGTGGGCACCCGCCTGGCGCGCGCCGACATGCTGCATCTTGCCCTGATGAGCTCGGAGAACCGGGCGGCATCGGCGCTGGGCAGGCATTACCCGGGCGGAACCCGCACCTTCGTGCAGGCGATGAACGCCAGGGCGCGCGCACTGGGCATGAAGCACACCCGCTACGTCGAGCCCACCGGTCTGTCCAGCAGGAACGTCTCGACGCCCAGCGACCTGGCGCGGCTGGTGATCGCCGCCGAAAGGAATCCGGTGATCCGCCGCTACTCGACCGACCACGGCTTCACCATCCACCAGGGCAAGTCGCTCACCGTCTACCACAATACCAACCGCCTGACGGCCAGCAGCAGCTGGCGCATCCGCCTGCAGAAGACCGGCTACATCTCGGAAGCCGGGCGCTGCATGGTGCTGTATGCGATGGTCGACAGGCGGCCCACCGTCATGGTCTTCCTCGATGCCGACGGGAAGTACTCGCATGCTGCCGACGCCAACCGGGTGCGCGCCTGGCTGGCCAGGTTCCGGGCCAGGGTGCGCGAAGGCATCCGCAAGCTGCGCTCGCCGGGCTGAGACCGGCGCATCCTTCGGCGCTACCATATTAAACGCTTAACTTCAACCCGCAAGAAGATAGGCGTCTTGCATGATTGGCGCCCACTCTTTCTCACCCCGTGCAATTGTTGACGCTCAAGCATAATCCTATATATACTTAGTTAAACGTTTAACTAAAACATGTGCCAGTGGCCAATGAAGCCACAAAGACACATCCATATATATAGGAGACAAGCTTTGAACCAGGAAACGAAGCATCCCCAGCCCCTGTCGCGGCGCCAGTTGCCGGTGGCCGTCACGCTTGCCCTGCTCTCGCTCGGCGCCGGCGCCCAGGCCCAGGAAACCGGCGGCACCATGCAGAAGGTCGAAGTCACCGGATCGAGCATCAAGCGCGCGGTCGCCGACCAGGCGCTGCCCGTCACCGTGGTCAAGGCCGAGGACTGGCTGGCCCAGGGCATGGAAACCATCGAAGACATCCTGATGTCGATGTCCACCGCGTCCGACTTCGTGCCGAACACGACCTCCGGCAACGGCAACAGCGCCAACATGCGCGGCATCGGCAACGCGCGCACGCTGGTCCTGCTCGACGGCAAACGCCTGAACGACACGCCGATCAACCCGAACAACATCCCGGTCAGCGCGCTGGACCGCACCGAAGTGCTGCGCGACGGCGCCTCTTCCATCTATGGCAGCGACGCGATCGGCGGCGTCATCAACTTCGTCACCAAACGGTCCTATACCGGCGCCTCGGTCACGCTGAAGGGCACCACCACCCACATGGGCGGCGGTGGCGAATCCAGCGGCCTGAGCTTCATCGCCGGCAAGGGCAATTTGTCCCGCGACGGCTGGAACGTCTACGTCAGCGGGGACATCAACCGCCAGAACGTTCTGCCGCAATCCGCACGCCCGAACATCACCTCCGACGAGCGCCTGGCCAGCGCCGGCTTCGCGCCGCCGCGGCTGACCAGGGGCAGCAATGCGGTTCCGGCCAACGTCACGCTGGCCAACGGCTCGACCAAGGTCGGCAACCTGACCGTCACCGGCAACCCGTACTACGCGAGCGGCTGCCTGGAACCCTACTCCTCGCCCGGCCTGTCGAACACCTGCACCGCCAGCTACACCGCCAACAGCCTGACGCTGACCAAGGAAAGCCAGGAAGCCTCGCTGTTCGGCAAAGGCACGCTGGTGCTGGGCAACGGCGACAAGCTGTCGGCCTCGCTGCTGTATTCCTCGATCTACAACCGCCCGGTCAAGAACCCGACCTTCGGCATCAATCCCTCGGTGGCGAACTTCCCGGCGCTGACGATCGGCCCGTCCAGCAAGTACTACCCCGGTCGCGGCATCGTGCCGGCCATGCCCGGCATTACCAACCAGACGCTGACGCTGGCCTGGTCGCTGTACGGCGACCTCGGTCCGACGGTCCTCGACTACAACACCAAAACCACGCGCCTGGCGATCGAAGACGAGGGCCACGCGGGCGCCTGGGATTACAAGGCCAGCGTCTGGCATGCGCTGTACAGCAACCGGGTCAGCTTCCGCTCCGGCTTCGTCAACAGCTACGGCCTGCTGGCGGGCGTGGCGAACGGCCAGCTGAACCCCTTCGGCCTGCAGGACGACACCGGCCGCGCCTACCTGGACAGCATTTCCACCAATGGCGAGACCGCGGAAGCCGGCCTGACACGCCTCACCGGCCTCGACCTGACCGGCAGCCGCGAGCTGATGACGCTGCCCGGCGGCCCGCTGACGCTGGCCCTCGGCGCCAGCGGCTGGCACGACTTCACCTACCACTCGATCCCGACCACCGTGGTCCTGTCCGGCGGCCAGACCGGCAATACCGCGGCGGCCAACGAACACGCCTCGCGCAACGTGGTGGCGGCCTATGCCGAGATCGACGTGCCGATCACCCGTGCGCTCGATCTCGACTTTGCCGTGCGCACCGACCGCTACAGCGATTTCGGGTCCACCACCAATCCGAAGCTCAGCTTCCGCTACAAACCGAACAACATGTTCATGGTACGCGGCTCGGCCGGCACGGGCTTCCGCGCGCCGACGCTGTCGGAGCGTTATTTTGGCGCCGTCAACGGCCCGACCGGCATCACCAGCACCACCTACAACGATCCGCTGCTGTGCCCCGGCGGCCGCCCGGGCGGCAATACGGGCGGCACCGCCCTGCCCGGCTACAACCCGGCCACCGTCTGCAACGCGCGCCAGCCGATCAATACCGGCGCCAACCCGGAGGTCGGACCGGAACGTTCGAAGACCTTCAACCTGGGCGTGGTGTTCACCCCGACCCGCTCGCTGCTGGTCTCGCTGGACTACTTCGACGTGCGCCTGCGCGACTCGATCGGCCAGCTGGCCCAGGCCGACCTGTTCACCAACCCGGCCAACGCCAAGCTGTTCATCCGCGATGCGAAGAACAACCTGCTCTACATCGACGACCGCCGCAGCAACCTGGGCGGCGTACGCACCGACGGCATCGACCTCACCACCACCTACACCTTCCCGAAGACCAAGTGGGGCCAGCTCGGCCTGCAGCTGGACGGCACCTACATCCACCGCTTCGAGACCCAGGTCACGCGCGACGGCGAGTGGATCCCCAGCGTGAACAAGTTCGGTCCGATCGACACCAACGTGATGACCTTCCGCTGGAAGTACGGCGCCTCGGCCAAATGGGTGAGCGCGGACGGCAACTGGACCTCGACCGTGAACCAGCAGTACAAGCAGAGCTTCGAGGACCGCAACAGCGGCACCCAGTTCTACCATGTGATCGACCCGTACACGGTCTACAACTGGTCGCTGCAGTACAGCGGCTACAAGCAGTGGAAGGTGCAGGTGGGCGTGAACAACGTGTTCAACCGCGATCCGCCGGCCGCCAACTACCGCGGCGAAGGCTATGCCAGCGGCGAAGCCAGCCCGCTGGGCCGGGTCTACCGCGTGCGCGCGACCCTCAACTTCTGATGCGAGGTGCTTCCATGATCCGATCCTGTGTACGTATTGCGCTGCTGGCGGCGGGCCTGTGCCTGGGCGGCCTCGCGCTTGCGGCCTCGCCGTCGCAATTCTTCACCTACGATCCGGCCGAGCTGGCGCTGGCGAAACAGAAGGTCGCCGCGCGCGATCCGCTCTACCTGCCGTCCTACGACAAACTGATCAAGGACGCCGACGCCGCGCTGATGCACGCCCGCTACAGCGTGGTCGACAAGACCCTGCTGCCTGCCAGCAGCAACAAGCACGACTTCTTCAGCTTCGGCCCCTACTGGTGGCCGGACCCAACGAAGAAGGATGGCCTGCCCTACATCCGCAAGGACGGCCTGCACAACCCGGCGTCCTCCACCGAGGGCACCGACGCCACCCGCATGGGCAGGTTCTGCCACGACGTGCAGGTGCTGGCGCTGGCCTGGTACTTCACGGGCGAGCGCAAATACGCGGACAAGGCAGGCATGCTGGCGCGCGCCTGGTTCCTCGATCCGGCCAC
>Ga0265797_10001163_pt1 | contig 46907 bp, 45 predicted proteins | sample P2T30metagenome_FD_192433 | JGI IMG/M metagenome (GOLD analysis project Ga0265797, IMG submission 192433) | Plant litter microbial communities from East Loma Ridge, Irvine, California - P2 T30 | ecosystem: Environmental > Terrestrial > Plant litter > Unclassified | place: USA: California...
CGGCGTGGTGCGTGCCCGTGCGCTGGCCAAGCGCCTCGGCTGCGACCTGGCGATCATCGACAAGCGCCGCCCGAAGGCGAACGTGTCGGAAGTCATGAACATCATCGGTGAAGTCGAAGGCCGCAATTGCGTGATCATGGACGACATGGTCGATACCGCAGGCACGCTGACCAAGGCCGCCGAAGTCCTGAAAGAACGTGGTGCGAAGAAAGTCGTGGCGTATTGCACGCACCCGGTCCTGTCCGGCCCGGCAATCGACCGCATTTCGAATTCGCCGCTGGACGAGCTGGTCGTGACCGACACGATCCCGCTGAGCCCGGCTGCCCAGGCGTGCGGCAAGATCCGCCAACTGACCTGCGCACCGCTGCTGGCCGAGACCTTCAAGCGTATCGTCAAGGGCGATTCGGTTATTTCGCTGTTTGTCGATTAATAAAATACACCGTCGTCCCCGCCTGCGCGGGGACGACGTTTCTGGCGCTGCCGGAAATATCGAATTCTTGAGCGCGTCATTGCGTGCTCATTCCACGGAAGCCCCTGGTCGCGGGGGCATCCACAACCGGGTTACCGGGCCGGAATTGTCCGGCATTCGGACCCTTATCACACGGAGTTTCACATGAAAGTAGTTGCATTTGCCCGCGAACTGCAGGGGACCGGAGCGAGCCGCCGCCTGCGTAAAGCTGGCCAGACCCCTGGCATCATCTACGGTGGCACCGCTGCACCGGCACTGATCACCGTCGATGGCAACGCCATCTGGCACGCGCTCAAGAAAGAAGCATTCCACGGTTCCGTGCTGGACCTGGAAATCGACGGTCAAACCCAGCAAGTCCTGCTGCGTGACTTCCAGATGCACGCATACAAGCAACTGGTCCTGCACGTGGACTTCCAGCGCGTCGACGCATCGCAGAAGATCCACACCAAGGTCGCCCTGCACTTCGTGAACGCCGAGACCTCGCCGGCCGTCAAGCTGAGCGGTGCCATCGTGTCGCACGTGCTGAACGAGCTGGAAGTGTCCTGCCTGCCGGGCCAACTGCCGGAATTCATCACCGTCGACCTGGCAAACCTGGAAGCCGGTGCATCGATCCACGTGTCCCAGCTGTCGCTGCCGGAAGGCGTGACCGTCGTGGCCCACGGCGACGACCAGACCGTTGCTACCTCGTCGATCCCGCGCGGTGCTGCGTCGGCTGACGCTGCAGAGTAATTCCTGCCTGAACTGCCTGCTTCGGTGGGTGGTTTGACAAAAAACCCGTCGTGACGCGAGTCCGGCGGGTTTTTTGTCATTGGTGGCCATGATCGGTGGCCGTGTCTCGGGACATGGGTAACACTTTTTCCGGAACGCTGCCGGTTTTCCGCGATAATCGAGCTTTACGATTTCCTGACGCTGTTTTTATGCATATCCGCCTCATCGTCGGCCTCGGCAACCCCGGCCCGGAATACGAACAAACCCGCCACAATGCCGGCTTCTGGCTGGTCGACAACCTTGCCAATTCGCTGCCCGGCTGCCATCTGCAGCGCGAAGCACGTTTCCAGGCCATGGTCGCCAAGACATCGATCGGCGGCAAGGACGTCTGGCTGCTGGAGCCGCTGACCTTCATGAACCGCTCCGGCCAGTCGGTCGGCGCGCTGGCGCGCTTCTTCAAAGTGGCGCCGGAAGAAATCCTGGTCGTGCACGACGAACTCGATTTGCCGCCCGGCGCGGCCAAGCTCAAGCGCGGCGGCTCCTCGGGTGGGCACAATGGTTTGAAGGACATTACCTCGGCGCTCGGCACCCAGGATTACTGGCGTTTGCGCCTGGGCATCGGCCACCCGCGTACCCTGAACCTGCAGCAGAACGTGGCCGATTTCGTGCTGCACCGGCCGCGGCGCGAAGAGCAGACCCTGATCGAGGAAGCGATCGACAAGGCCTTGCGCATCATTCCGATGGCGTGCGAGGGCAAGATGAATGCGGCGACGATGCAGTTGCATACCGATTGACGTAGCGCGTGGGCGTGGCCGGCGTGGGCACAGGGTGCCCACCCTACGCTGTATCAAATCAACCCGCGTGCCAGCGCCTTTAACGTCATTGCCGGCCGCGAGCTCGATTCCAGCTTCTGGAAAATAGTGTCCACGTGCGCGCGCACGCTTGCCGGGCTGATCTTCATGGCGCGCGCCGCCTCTCGGCTCGATTCGCCCAGGCTGACGTGGCGCAGCACCTCGATTTCGCGCTCTGACAATAGAGTATCGCGTACCGGCCGCGCTTGCCCGTTTTTCGGCGCCAGCGCGCGCGCCGCTTCGATCACGGCGGCCACGGCGTGGCGGTCGAAACGGCCGGCCGCCGCCTGCGCCGTCATCAGGGTCGCCGTGGCCGGCAAACCGTGCGCATGACGCCACGGCCGCGCCGAGCACAGGGCGGTGACGGCTGCCGCCGCCGCCAGCAGGCGTTCCTGCATGCCGAGGCTGTCGCCGCGCAGCTTGCGGTAATAGCCGCTGCCGTCCAGGCGCTCGTAGATCAGCGAGCCGAGCGTGGCATCCGATGCGATCGCCGGCACCTGGCTACCGGCGCGCGCGGTCCAGAACGGCACCTTTCTGACCTTGTCCCAGTCGGCGGCTTCCAGTTTGGTGCTGCGCGTCCAGACGGCATTCGGCACCGTCACCCGGCCGATGCCGTGCAGCAGGGCGGCGCGCATCAAGGGTTTTTCTTCCAGCGCCAGCATGCCGGCCAGCGGCGCGCTGCACCGGGCCAGTTCCGCCACCCGGCGCGAGTAACCGGCCAGCCAGGGCAGCTTGAGTTCGATCACATCGGCGATGATGTTCAGCGAGACCAGGCGGTCGTGGCCCGCGTAATTGGCCGCGCACGAAGGCTCCTCGAGCGCATCGAGCCAGGCTTGCGCATGCGGCAGCAGCTTCTGCACCAGCCGCGCCGGGTACTTGACGCCGGCACGCTCCTGCACCAGGCGCAGCGCGCCTTCGGTGCCGTGGGCCGGCGCCAGCATTTCCAGGTCGCCGGCCAGGCGCACGTAGAACACCGAGCGCGGGATATTTTGCGCGAACAGCACATCCTGCATGTCGCCCCGCTGCGGGCTGCCGAACAGGTGGCGCAGGCTGTCCTCGACTTCGGCCGACAGGCCCAGCAGGGCGGCGATGTCGCCCGCCACCTCGCACTGCATCTGGGCCAGCGGCAGCACGTTGGGCAGCGTGAGGTTGGGATTGCCGGGCAGGGTGCGCGTGACCATCGCGAGCCGCCCGCCGACGTCGTCCCCGAGCAGGCTGGCGAAGCCGCCGGCAGTGGCGGTGCTGCCGGACCAGCGCAGCAGCGCCACCAGGCGCGTGCCGGTGCAGGCATCCGCGGCATCGCCGTTTTCCTCGGCCAGCCTGGAGGCCAGGCGCGCGGTGCGGATCGAATGGTCGGACGGCAGGCCCATGCTCAGGTCGCCGACCATGGCCAGCACCTGCACGGCGTCTTCCACGATAATGGTTTCGTCGGTTCCCATGGTCGTAATGTAACGGCCATACAAGAAGTGGACAAGGAGCACGATTGATTATGTGCCTGACCACGTTTTAATAGTGGGGCTGTAAACGACAAAAAACCCGCCGTAGCGGGTCTCTCGAGGGATGATCTGTCAGCGCGGAGCGCCCATGCTATCTGCGTGGTGCGGTCCGATGATCAGAAAAACCGTTTAAATGGCGCGGATGTTGCTCGCCTTGTCGCCCTTCGGGCTCGGCGAACGTTCGAACGAAACGCGCTGGTTTTCGGCCAGGCTCTTGAAGCCTTCCGACTGGATGTCCTTGAAGTGCGCGAACAAATCGTCGCCGCCTGCATCAGGCGCGATGAAGCCGAAGCCCTTGGAGTCGTTGAACCATTTCACGGTGCCGGTTTGCGTAGCCATTTTGATACCTCTGTGTGATTGTTGAAAACACGGGCAACAAAGCGATGCCCGGGAACGCACATGCGACCAAATGGATGTAACAGCGGAGAATCAAACAGGAATGCCCGTGAAGGCAAGACAGGAAGGAGACCAACGGTAACGACGACTTGATGTAGTGCGAGATGGAATATACAGGTTTCCCGACGATTTACCAAATAGTTTCGAATTTATTTTTTTCTTTATAAAACATGAAGATACGTATCAGGCGCTATCGCCAGGACGACCGCAAGGCGGTACTCGCCGCCTTCCGCACCAACGTACCCGACCACTTTCCGGCCTCGGAAGAAGCCTGGCTGCGCTCCGCCCTCGACGAGCCGGACGGTCCACTGTTCGTGGCCATCGAAGGGGAAGAAGTGGTGGCGTTCGGCGGCTACGAACTCTCCGATTTCTACAATCTCGGGACCCTGGTGTTCGGCCTGGTACGTGCCGACCGTCATGGCAGCGGCATCGGGCGCGCGCTCCTGCATTACCGCCTGCTGCACATGGCCGGCCGTAAAGGTCGAAAAGGGAGGCCGCGCTACGTGACGGTCGACACCCACCCGCACACGGCCGGCTTTTTCCAGCGCTGCGGTTTCATCGAGATCGCGCGCTGGCCGGGCGGCTACCGTTCGGGACGCGACCGTGTCGATCTGCGTTTCGAGTTGAACGACGAGGCGGTCGAGCGGCTGCGCGCCGCTTAGATGAGCGTGCGCGGCGCCGCCGTGAGCGGATCGCCGCTGTTGGGCATGCCGCTCGGCTCGATCAGCAGGATCCGGGCTTCGTCCCGCGCGCGTGGCCGGTGACGCACCCCTTTGGGTACGACGTACAACTGGCCCGCGTCCAGCGAGACCGTCGACCCGTCTTCGAGATCGATGTCCAGCTGGCCTTGCAGCACGAGGAAAAAGTCGTCGCTGTCCGGATGGACGTGCCAGTGATAGTCGCCGCGCAGCTTGGCAACCATGACGTCATGGCCATTGAACAGCGCGACGGTGCGCGGCTGCCAGGCCTCGCTGAAGGTGGCCAGTTTGGCGGCCAGATCGATGGATGAAGGCATGGCGGCTCCCGAAGATTGAAAATGCCATGATGCCGCCGGCGGCTGGAAGCGGTCTTGTACAATTGTTGCATGTCTAAGGCATCCTCCCCCGGGGCATCCGCCCCCGCCGGCAACGACGTGCGCTTGTCGGCGTCCGCCGGCGGCATCACCCTCATGCAGGCCAGCTTTGCCGACCACGCGTTCGAGCGGCACAGCCATGACTGTTTCGCGATCGGGGTGACCACCTATGGCATCCAGCGTTTCCGCTGCAAGGGACAACGCTACGACAGCCGGGTCGGCGATCTGGTCCTGTTCAATCCGGATGAGGACCACGACGGTGCGCCGGGCAGCGCCGACGGCTTTCGCTATCTGCTCTGGTACGTGCCGGCAGCGTTCGTACGCAGCTGCCTGGACCGCGACGCCGGCCTGCGCGGCACGCCTTATTTTGCCGCGCCCCAGAGCACCGACCGCAGGATGGCGGCCGCATTCGGCAGGAGGACACTGGCGCTGCTGGACAGCGCTGGTGAATCCTTGCGCGCCGAATCCTTGGCCGGTGCCCTGATCGGCACGCTGCTGGCACGCTACGGCGAACGGCCGCAGGCTGCCGTCGACACACCGCGCCGCGCCGGCAGCGCCCATCTGCACCGGGTGAAAGACTATATCCACGCGCACTTCCAACGCGATGTGACGGTGGCCGAACTGGCGGCCGTGTCGGGCCTGTCGCGCGCGCATCTGACCCGTGCTTTCACGGCGGCATTCCACATGCCGCCCCACGTCTATCTCAATTCGGTCCGGATCGCGCAGGCGAAAGCCTTGATCCGCCGCGGATTGCCGCTGGCGGCGACGGCCATCGAATGCGGTTTCGCCGACCAGAGCCACCTGACGCGGCGTTTCAAGGGCAGCGTCGGGGTGTCGCCGGCCGACTGGCGGCGCATGCTATGTGCCGGGCAGCGCCAGGCGGCCCTGCCGCAGGCGCTCAGCGCCCGCTGACCACGACCTGGCTGCGCAAATCGCGCATGATGCGCTCCAGTGCCGGCTGCATGGCGCGGTAGTCGTCCGGCGTGCAGGTGGCGCGGCCGTGGCGGAAGGTGAACCGGCGCTTGACCACGATGGCGCTGCCCTGGCGCGCATAGGTGGAACGGTAATAGATGCCGCCATTCATCAGGCTGGTCGATCTGGGCAGCGCCAGCAGGCGCACGCCCTTCGGGAGGCGGAAGCCGGTTTCGTCTTCGGCGTCGATGGCCGGGCAGACGAAGGCCTGGTGGCGTTCCTTTTCCTGGCCCAGCGTGAACACGGCTTCGCCCAGGCCGCCCCAGAAATCGTAGGTAGTAGCCAGCGCGCTCGGCCCGGGCAGGGTGAGAAAATGCTCGCTGCTGCCGGAGAACGACAGGCTGTATTCGTCGCCGCCGTCCTTGCCCGGATCGTTGACCGTGCCGGCGTCGAACACGCCTTGTCCCTTCTGGCCGAGGCCCTGCAGCATGCGCCGCACGAACTGTTCGCGGTCGGCCACGCGGGTGTCGCGCACCGTCTTGCGCCAGGGTTCGGCGCCGGCGCCGCTGGCGGTCTTGCTGACCTTGAAGCGGCTGCGGCCGTCGCGCCCGATGTCGAACCAGGTGGTGGTGCGGCTGCGTTCCGGCTGCAGGACCGGCGTCATGGCAAAGCGGCCCGAGGCCAGCAGCAGCGCCGGCTTGCCGAGGATGCCTGCGGGGAGATAGCCGGCCATCGTCGCTTCCGCCGTCGGGTCGAGGTAGAGGTCGAGGCCGGGCACATAGGTGATCATGTGGTTGAACACGCCCAGCGTGGGCGTTTCCGGCAGCTGGTAGGCGTTGCCGCTGTTGACCAGTGCGCCGGTGCTCTCGATGCCGACTGCCGCCAGCATCGCTTCCAGCAGGGCGGCGTGGTCCTTGCAGTCGCCGTAGCGGTTGTCGAGCACGGTGGCGGCCGGATGCGCGACCACGCCGCCGGGCCCGATGTAGACGCCGACGTAGCGGATGTTGCGGCGTACCCAGTCGGACAAGGCCAGCGCCCGTGCGCGCGTATCCGGCAGGCCGGCCGTGAGCTGGCGCGCCAGTGTGGCGATGGCGGGCGAGGGCGCTGTATCGGCAACGGCAGCGGCACCGGCATTGGCACCGGAGTTGGTGCCGGGGTTGGTACCAGGATTGTTACGGAAAGCACGCGCAAACTCGGCATAGTCCGCAAAGGTCGACACCGCCAGCCGCCTGCCATAGTCGAGATAGCTGACCGAGTCGGCTTCCAGGCGCTGGTTGTCGCCGCCGAGGTAGCGCCACTGGTAGCGCTTGCGGCCCTTCGACACCGCATCGCGCGGCGACAGCGGCAATGGTACAAAGCCGACCGCATCCGCATGCAGCGGCATCGATTCCGGCATGTCGTAGATGAGCACGAAGTTCTTGTTGCGGTAAAACGGCGACGACGACAAGTCTTCGAAATGGCCGGGAAACAGCGGCGTGGCGCGCCGGATCGCGTAGTTGACGACCAGCTGGTCGCCCACCGCCACCTCGGGAAAGACCAGGATTTTCAAACGCGTGTCCTGGAACATCGGGGCGTCGGTGGAGGCGGCTTCCTGCTGGTCCTTGATCTGGTCGGGACGCAACGCCACCCGCCGCCCATCGGGCTTCAGGGTATAGGCCTCGAGGGCGACCACGTCGTCGAGCGTCTTGTTGTAGCTGATGTAGTACTGGCCGTGGTCCTGCACGGCGCGCGCTTCGACGATGGTCTTGGCGGTGTCGACGGTGACCAGGTAGGCGCCGCTGGGTTCCACCACGTAATGCTGGATGTAGCGGTCTATCACGACTGCGGGATCGGTGCCGCTGTCAGGGGCAATGCCGTAGGCGGCAGCCCGTCCGCACAGGAACAGGATGCCCAACAATAGCATTGCGCAATATCTATAAAGCATGCAGACTCCGGACGCGTCAGGACAAGCGACCGGACCATGTTACGTTGGCTCAAGCTCCCACCCTTGAGCCAGCGCAAGCGTGCCCTGCTGGACAAGCGCGCTCACTCGTAGCGTAATGCGTCGATGGGGTCCAGTCTCGCCGCCTGGCTCGCCGGCACCACCCCGAACACCACCCCCACCGAGCCCGAAAACAGCACCGATAAGGCCACCGCCCACCACGGCACCACCGCCGGCGGAAAGTCCGGGATCATGGCCGCGATTGCCATGCCGAGCCCGTAGCCGATCACCAGCCCGATCAACCCGCCCAGCAGCGACAGCGTCACCGCCTCGATCAGGAATTGCAGCAGGATGTCGCGGCTGCGCGCGCCGATCGCCTTGCAGATGCCGATCTCGCGCGTCCGCTCCTTCACCGACACCAGCATGATGTTCATGATGCCGATGCCGCCCACCAGCAGCGCGATGCTGACCACGCCGCCCATCACCAGCGTCACGGTGCTGCTGATCTTGTCGAAGGTTTTTGCGACCTGGTCGGCCGATTCGATCTCGAAATCGTCGCGCTCGTCGGGCTTCAGGCGGTGCGCCTGGCGCATCACGGCGCGGATGCGGCTGCGCGTGGCGTCGAGCTGGCCGAGGTCGCGCACCGCCACCGTGATCCTCAGGCTCGGCCGTGTGTTGTTGCCGATGATGCTTTGCCCGGTCTTGTAGGGAATGATCAGGACGCTGTCCTGCGACATGCCGAAGATCTCGCCGCGCTTTTCCATCACGCCGACGATCTTGAACCACTCGTTGGCATAGCGGATGAATTGGCCGACCGGGTTGGCCGGCAGGTGCAGGTCTTCGATCAGCTTTTCGCCGATCACGGCCACGCGGCGCGCGCCGGCATTGTCGGACTGGCTGATGAAGCGTCCCAGGCGCGCATAGCGCTGGTTGACTTCCTGGTAGCTGGCGGTGGTGGCCGTCACCTGGGCAACCGTGGTCATGCCGGTGTAGCGCACCTCGGACGAATTGGGGTTGAATACCGGGCTGAGATCGCGGATCTCGTCGACGCGCAGGCGCAACTGCTCCACGTCCTCGAAACGCAGATAGTTGATCTTGCCGCGCATGACCTCCTTGAATTCGTTGTGCGCCTGGATCGTCAAGCCATTGCCGCCGAGGCCCATGAACTGGTCGCTGACGCTCTTGGACAAACCCTGGATCAGGGAAATCACCGTGATCACCGAGGCCACGCCGATGATGATGCCGAGCGAGGTCAGAAAACTGCGCAGCCGGTGCGCACGGATCGAGGCCAGCGCCGAGCGCACGCTTTCCAGGAACAGATTCATGCCGCGCTCCCCACGATGCCTGCGGCGGTGTCCGACATGATTTTGCCGTCGCGCAGGCGCACGATGCGCTGGCACTGCTCGGCGATCTCGGGTTCGTGGGTCACCATCACGACGGTCTGGCCGCCCGCATGCACTTCCTTGATCAGGTCCAGGATTTCGAGGCTGGTGGTCGAATCGAGATTCCCGGTCGGTTCGTCGGCCAGCAAGATCGACGGCCGGCCGACCAGCGCCCGCGCGATCGCCACCCGCTGGCGCTGGCCGCCCGAGAGTTCGTTGGGCCGGTGATGCATGCGCGTGCCGAGACCGACCTTTTTCAGGGCTTCCTCGGCCAGCGCCAGGCGCTCGCGCAATTTGACGCCGCGGTAGATCAGCGGCTGCGCCACGTTGTCGAGCGCACTGGCGCGTGGCAGCAAATGAAAACTCTGGAAGATGAAGCCGATCTCGCGGTTGCGCACCAGGGCCAGTTCGTCGCCCGACATGGTCGCGACCTCACGGCCGTTGAGCCAATATTCACCGCTGCTGGGGCGATCCAGGCAGCCGACGATGTTCATCATGGTCGACTTGCCGGACCCGGAGGCGCCGATAAAGGCCACCAGCTCGTTGCGGCGGATGTGCAGGTCGACGCCCTGCAGCGCGTGGACGGTCTGGTCGCCCATCTGGTACTGCTTCATGACGCCTTGCAGACGGATCACTGCGACGCTCCGGTCTTGCTGTCGACCACCTTCAGCTCCGCCTTCTTTGCCGTCACCACGTCGCCGTCATGCAGCTCGCGCAGCAGGCGCGCCGGGCCCACGGCGATGGTCTGGCCGGGAGACAAGCCCTTGGTCACTTCCTGGTTGGCGTCGTCGGACAGGCCCAGTTCCACGGTCGTCTTTTTCACTTTGCCGTCCTGGACCACGAACACGTAGCTGACGTTTTTTACGCGCTCCTTGTCCTTGCCTGTATCCGCGATTTCCTCGTTCAGCACCGCCTGGATCGGCACCGCCGGCTTGGGTGCGCTGTTCCCGACCACGATCTCGACGCGGCAGGTCATGCCCGACCGCAGCGCCAGTGTCGGATCGTCGAGACGCAGCTTGACCACGTAGCTGCGGCCCTGGCTCTGGGCGCCGGGCAGCGCATTCTTCGGCGCCATGGCCACGCTTTCGACGCGGCCGATCACCGGCTGGTCGGGAAACGCCGCCGGGAACACCTTGGCCTGCTGGCCGACCGCCACCCGGGCGACGTCGGCTTCGTCGACGTTGACCTCGGCCATGATGGAGCCGACGTCGGCGATCGTCATCAGGGAGGAGCCGGCGATGCCGGTGGCGCTGGCCACCGCGGTCTCGCCGATCTTGATCGGGACCGCGGTCACGGTGCCGTCGATCGGTGCCTTGACTTCGGTCTTGGCCAGGTGCTCGCGCGACTGCGACAGCAGCGCCGCCGCCTGTTCGAGCGTCTCGCGGCTGGCACGCAGCTCGACCTTGGCCAGATCGACCTGGTGCACGGCGTCGTCGTATTTCGAGATGTCGATGTACTTGGCTTTATATAGCTGGCCGGTACGCTCCAGCCCGCGCTCCTGGTTGGCCAGGTTGATCTGGGCACGCTCGATGGCGATGGCGGCATTGCGGCGGTTGGCTTCCTGCTGCGCCACCTCGGCCACGTAGACGGTCGGATCGAGCCGCAGCAAGGTCTGGCCGCGCGCCACCTGGTCGCCTTCCTTGACCAGTACCGCGGCCACCTTGCCGATCACTTCGGCCGACAGCTGCACCTCCTGGCGGAACACCAGATTGCCGGTGGCCAGGATCGACGGGTGGATTTCGAGCTTCTGGACCGTCGCCAGCTCGGCCTCGTGCTTCGGCGTGCCGCCGGCGAACTTGATCGCCACCGGCACCGCCAGGAAGGCCACCACGAGGGCGGCGCCAATCAGTTTTTTCTTCATTGCTTACCCGATGAATGCGATCTTGGCGGCCCACAGGCCGTAGATGAGCACGTAAGGCAGCACGGCGACCGTCACGCAGGTGCCGGTCGAACGGCCGGTCCAGGCTTTCAGGCCAATCACCGCCAGGAAAATGCACCACAGGCTGGTCAAGTTGATGCCGTTGGCAAAGCCGGCCCACGGATGCGAGGCCGGCAGGTGCAGCAGCAGGTAATTCAGCGACACCATGTTCAGGTCCTCGGCCACGACGTGACCGCCCGAACTCATGATCTGGACGGCCATCAGCGGCACGCTCAGCAGGCTCGGTACGCTGGTCCAGACCGAGAAGCCGAACCATTTGCCGTAGCCGATGCTGGTGCCGAGTACCTTGCCCGCGATCAGGTAATACAAGCCGCTGAAGGCATACACGATCAGCGAACCGACGATGCCGCCGATCACCGTGGTCAGCATCATCGATTTTTGCGTCATGTGGCGCATCGCCGCCTGCATTTCCGGCTTGGTCTGTGCCGATGCCATGCGCTCGACCAGCCACGGGAAGTCGACGGTCGAGATCCACCAGTACATCACGCCCACGCTCAGCACGATCAGGAAGAGCAGGGGCAACCAGGCATGGGTCTTCGCCTTCAGGCGGGCGAACGTGGAAGACGGTTCCAGGAAGACGTTACCGATATCGAACAGCGCTTGCGTGGCCATGGGGGCTCCTTATGAATAACAATCGAGTCTATGCGATTTCAGTACGGCAAATACTCACTTATTATCACAATGTAACTTTATCGCGCCAGTTGGTCCATATATGTATGTGACCGGCGCAGTCGCAGCCTTCCTGCGATAATTTCCGGATGAGCGATTTGACCTTCCACGCCGGGCCGCTGGCCCTGGCCCAGATCCGCACGCACGGCCTGCGCGCCCAGGACATCGCCGTGGTGCCGGCCGCGGCCGGCGGTCCCAAGGGTTTGATTTTCCGTGCGCTCGACGGGTGGCTGTTCGGCGACTGGTTCCCGCGCGCGCCGCGCGAACGCATCCTGATCGGTTCCTCGATCGGCGCCTGGCGCATGGCCGCCGCCTGCCAGCGCGACCCGGTGCGCGCCTTCGAACGCCTGGGCGAGCTGTACAGCGGCCAGCGCTACACCAGCACCAGGCCGTCGCAGGCGCAGATCGACGAGGTGGTGCAGGGTTTATTGCGCGAATTCGTGCGCGGCCATGAGGACGACATCGTCAACCATCCCCATTACCGCCTGCATTTGCTGACGGTGCGCGGCAAGCGCGGGCTGGCGGCGCCCGGCCATGACGGGGCGGCCGAGCGCGGCCGCAAGTATGCGGAGATGCGCGGCTTTGCGGCGGCGGCCTTGCACAACCTGGCATCGCGCGACCGGCTGGCACACCTGATGGACCGCGTGGTGATCGGCGACCGCCGCGCCGACACGTCCTGGCTACGCGAGCGTTTCGACAGTTTCGCCACCGATTTCGCGCCGCTGACGCGCGACAACCTGGCCAGCGGCCTGCTGGCCTCGGGCACGTTGCCGATGCTGATGAAACCGGTGCGCGACATCGCCGGCGCGCCGCCCGGGCATTACTGGGATGGCGGCATCATCGATTACAACCTGGCGCTGCCCTACACGCGTCTGGCGAACCAGGAACCGGGCGCGATCGTGCTGTATCCGCATTTCAGCGAGCACATCGTGCCGGGCTGGCTGGATAAAGCGCTGCCGTGGCGCCGGGCGGCGCGCGGGCCGAACCGTGGCTGGCTGGACAACATGCTGATCGTGGCGCCGAGCCGCGTGTTCCTGGGCGGGCTGCCGCGCGGGAAGATCATCGACCGCAGCGATTTCAAGTTTTATGGTTTGAACCACGATGCGCGCATCATGGCGTGGCGCCAGGCGATGGCGGAGGGAGAGCGATTGCGCGACGAATTCGCTGCGTTCGTGGAGCGGCCGGACCTGTCACGCATCCGGCCGATTTGAATCAGCGGCCCAGCTTGCGGCGGTTGAGGCCCAGCACAAGGATACCCAAGGCCAGCAGCGTCAGGCTGCCGGGTTCAGGCACGGCCTTGGTGCCGAAGAATTCCAGTTCGCTCAACTGGTGACCATCGGTCGGCGTGACCGTCGACAGCGACTGGTAGCGGAAAATGCTGTAGGCGGCCGGGGTCAGGAAATCGCTGCCGGCGAAGTACTGGTTGACCTGCAGGCGCTGCTGCCATGGGCTGGTGCCATCCTTGTTGTATTCGAAGATGGTGGTGTAGTTGACGCCGTCGTTCGAACCCAGGATGCGCCAGATGTCCGAATCGCGGCCGGGAACGTCGTTCGCCGACGCCGCGGTGAAGCTGGTCAGGACATAGCGCTGGGCGCCGAAATCGGCTTCCACCCAGCCGTTGGTCGAACAGCACCATTTGTCGGTGCCGGCGCCGACGCGGTTGTCGAACACGCTGAACGCGGATTCGCCGGCGAAATCGGCCTGGAACGACGCGCGAAAGGTGGCGTTGTAGCCGACGTTCGCATCGGCGCTGCCGTCGTTTTCCGGATCGGTCAGGTCATGCCCGACCAGTGCGGCCGTGCCGGTGCCGCGCACGACCATCGCCTGTGCCGTGGCTGCGAACAGGCAGGCGCCGAGAAGGAGAACGGAGAGAATTTTTTTCATGGACTCGAATGGATGGGTTATTAAAATAAGTTTTAATTCCATTAAGCAATTAATGTTCCTGCTGAGCTAGATGATTGAAAATAAAAGCATTTTTGGTAAGCGCGCCGCAGATATGCGGTCAGGGTGTAAAGATTCTCGACAGCAAGTTTGCGTTGTTGTCAGGTCATTGGCCTATGGCGTTTTTCGGGCACGCCAGGCTGACCGCGGTTACAATGTGGGGTTTTGGGGCGGTCGCGTACACGCCCTTGCGTCCATCGAACCAGAAAGAATTCCTATGAGTCTCAAATGCGGCATCGTCGGCCTGCCCAACGTCGGCAAGTCCACCCTGTTCAACGCCCTGACCAAGGCCGGCATCCCGGCTGAAAACTACCCGTTCTGCACCATCGAGCCGAACGTCGGCGTGGTCGAGGTGCCGGATCCGCGCATGCAGGCGCTGGCCGATATCGTCAAGCCGGAACGCATGGTCAACGCCATCGTCGAATTCGTCGACATCGCCGGGCTGGTGGCGGGCGCGTCGAAAGGCGAGGGCCTGGGCAACCAGTTCCTGTCGCACATCCGCGAAACCGACGCCATCGTCAACGTGGTGCGCTGCTTCGAAGACGACAACGTGATCCACGTCGCCGGCAAGGTCAGCCCGCTGGACGACATCGAAGTCATCCAGACCGAACTGGCGCTGGCCGACATGGGCGCCGTCGAAAAGGCGATCCACCGCGAAAACAAGAAAGCCCGCTCGGGCGACAAGGACGCCGCCAAGCTGGTCGCCATCTGCGAACGCCTGATGCCGCACCTGAACGAAGGCCAGCCGGTGCGCACCGCCGGCCTCGACGCCGACGAAATGTCGATGATCAAGACCCTGTGCCTGATCACCGCGAAACCGGCCATGTTCGTGGCCAACGTGTCGGACACCGGCTTCACCAACAACCCGTTGCTGGACCAGCTGACCGACTACGCGAAAAGCCAGAATGCGCCGATCGTGGCGATTTCGGCAGCGATCGAAGCGGAGATTGCCGACCTGGACGACGCCGACAAGGCGGCCTTCCTGGGCGATATGGGCATGGAAGAGCCGGGCCTGGACCGTCTTATTCGCGCTGCCTACAAGCTGCTGGGTCTGCAGACTTACTTCACCGCTGGCGTGAAGGAAGTGCGCGCGTGGACCATTCATGTGGGTAATACGGCGCCGCAGGCGGCTGGTGTGATTCACACCGACTTCGAGCGTGGGTTTATTCGTGCGCAGACGATTTCTTATGATGACTACATTGCCTATAAAGGCGAGGCTGGCGCGAAGGAAGCGGGCAAGATGCGGGCTGAGGGTAAGGAGTATGTGGTCAAGGATGGGGATGTTTTGAACTTCCTGTTCAACGTCTAAGCTTGAGGTCGGAACTGATCGAGGTCGGGAAATGATAGCCCGATGACCTATTCCAAACCTTGGAAAAGCTACGAGGAATAGCTCGATCAGCTTGTGTCACGTGGCATGCAGGTGGGTAACCGAAACCTGGCGCTCGAGTATCTCGAGCGTATCGGTTACTACCGCTTGAGCGGTTATTGGTTCGCGTTTCGTGAACGCAGTGGTCCGCTTGTCTTGTTGGGTGAGGATGGCGGCAAGCCCAGGAAAGTCAAGATCGAGACTTTGCTCTTCGATCAGTTCAAGAGCGGCGCCACTTTCCAAAATGCGGTTGATCTTTACGTATTCGATAAGCAGCTGCGTCTGCTGACGATGGATGCACTGGAGCGCATTGAAGTCGCACTGCGCGTTGACGTATCCCACGTACTTGGCCGACTGGACAGGTTTGCTTATCTCAAACCTGAATTCTTCCATGAAGACTTAAGCAGCAAGCTCGACAAAGACAGTGGGCTGACGCGCCATCATGAATGGCTCGGGAAGCATGCCCAGCTCATCGGTCGCTCAAAAGAAGAGTTCGTCCGGCACAACAAACTCAAATATGGCTTGCCACTGGCAATGTGGTTCGCATGCGAGGTATGGGATTTTGGCACAATGTCGACCTTGTTCAAAAGAATGCGCGAAGCTGAACAGGACGCCATTGCAATCCAGTACGGTATCAGTAATGGCCGAATTTTTTCCACTTGGTTGCGCAGCTTGAATTACCTGCGCAACGTCTGTGCACATCACAGTCGCTTGTGGAATCGGAACATCGTTGATCAGCCACGGTTACCGTCTGCGGCAGAGCAAGTCTGGATTGCACCGTTCGAAGCTGACGAACATGCGCGTGCACGTTGTTTCTTGCTGCTGAAAATTACCCGTCATTTACTAAGAGTGATCAATCCGCGCTCTAGTTGGCCGGCGCGGATGAGGGCACATCTTCTTGCTTTTCCGGATCTGTCTCATCTCGGCCTGAACCTTGCGGGAATGGGCGTACCGGATAACTGGGAACAGGATTGTTAGGTATAAATAAAAAACCCTTCAGCAGCTTTTCCACCGGAGCGGAATTACTGAGAAGGGCCGTGTTGACATCAATTCTAATGATTGTTGACGACAACGCCCATTACACTTCTTGCCGATGCGCACCGTGGGACAAATGATCCGCCAAGTCCTGCACTAGCCCGCACACGGCTAGGGTCGGATTCCACGACCCTACCGTCGGGAACAGTGCCGCGCCGGTGACATACAGGTTGCACACCCCGTGTGGCCGGTAATCCAGCGCTACCACCGAGCTTGACGGCTCCTCGCCGATCCAGAGCGGCGACGCCTCGTCCACGATCAGGTGCGAGCGCACCTGCCGGCGCGGAGGCTGTACCTTATGCCAGCAACCCAACGGGCCTTCGTCAATCCAGTATTCGACAGCAGCAGATGCCGCCGCATCACGGCTGGCCAGCGTGGCTAGCGTCTGGCAGACCGCATCGTCCATCAGGTCCCATAATTGCAGCGCCGACGGCCCGGCCTGCAGCTGCAGTGTGATGTTCGTGGTCGGATCGGCACTGCCATTCAGGCGCATCCGGTTGTCTCCGTTCGCTTCGCTGATTTCCCCCAGGGCCGTGCACACGAACAGCACCCAGTCCTCCGAGCCATGCAGCTGGGCCGGAGAAGGCACGGCGCCCGCATCCGGCGCGTCGGCCGCGATCGTGGCCGCATCACGTGCCGGGTTCGAAGAAGCAAAGGCACTCACCTGCACCTGATACTGCAAGCCATTCTCTGCCCGCCCCTGCAGCACGTGTGCACCAAGTTCCAGCACCCCGGCCTCGCGAAACGCCGAGCGCCGCACGCGCGCCGTGAAGCGCGACATGAAGTGCCCGGTATAGCGCTTGCCCGCATTCGGCAGCAAATCGCCGAAGGAATTCATCAGCAGTGTCGTCGCCGGAATCGTCCCCATTGCCAGCACGATTTTGGCATCGCCCACGCGGATCGAGCCGCAACCGGTTTCCAGCGTCGTCACGCGGCCGTCGCCGTCGTGCAGCAGCACTTCGACCGTGCAGCGGTCGACGATGTGCAGTTCGCGCCCCTGTCCCTGCGCGGCGAGTGCCTTCTGGCGCTGCTGCAGGCCGAGCAGGGTGCCGACGGTGGAGAACTTGTGGAAGCCGGCGCCCGGGCGCTCTTCATGCGCCACCGCCAGCGGCGCCGGGTAAGCATCCAGTGCCGATGGCACACAGCGTTTGACGTTGTCGCGCAGGCGGGTGTCGAGCTGGCGCTGCAGGCTGCCGTAGACGCTGTCGTCGATGCGGTCGGCGCCCGTCACGTGCAGGAAGGCGCGGGCGTCGTCCCAGAAGCCGGGCTTTTGGGTGACGTCGATCAGGGCTTGCGGCCAGCCGCGCAGCTGGTCCGGCTGCGGCGCCGGGCACCAGCCGCTCCAGCAGGTCGAGCGGCCGCCCAGCATCGGGATCATGCCGGCCTGGACGAAGCGGGCGCCGGTGGTCGCCATCGCTTCGCTGCGGGTCCAGGGATAGGTGACCGGGGCTTCGCCGGCAATGGCGCGGAAGGCGGTGGGCAGGTTCTGGACGTGCACCGGCAGCCAGTAGCCGCCGCGTTCCAGTACCAGGATCGCCGCCTGCGGATTGCGTGCCAGCATGCGTTCGATGAAGGCGACGCCGGCGGGGCCGGTGCCGATCACGATGAAGTCGTAGCGCGTGGCTTGCACCTGTTGCCAGCCGGTGCAGTAGGCATTGCCGATGAGCTGGCCGGCGCCCGGCGATTGCGGGCCGGGGGCGGGGTAGCCGCGGAATAGAGTGCGATCGGGGGTGCGGCCGGGACGGGTGGACATATGCAGCCTCCTCGGTGAAAGCGCCAGTCGGACAATGCAGTGGGATTACCCCTGAAAAATAATCCAGGAGGAATGTCACAGTTCTGTAACGGGGGTGTAGTTGCGGTGAATCAAGGGTGTCGGATAGAAGCACTGCGGGATTTACAACACTTGGTGTTTTTTCCTGGCTTGGCATGGCATCTGTCAACAATCGACGCGTGGACGGGGAACCCGTCCACCCTACCCGTGACGCATCTTTCAGCCACCTCCATGTCACACAGCGGTTAAATTTTTGTCATGAAGGTGACATACGCCGCCACTAAGCTCTGCCGGATTCCACGCCACCCTGCGCGCGGCCCTCCCCATCGAATCAGGAGCTTTGAAGAATGAACGCGAATACCGATCTGTCCCGCCGCCGCCTGCTGCGCCTGCTTGGCGCCACCCCGATGCTGCCGATCGGCGCCGGCAGCGTGGCCGCCATGTTGACGGCGTGCGGCGGCGGTGACGACAGCCCGGCCAGCGCTACCCCGCCGGCCCAGACCACGCCGACGGTGACCCTGGCCGGTGTGTCGTTCAGCGCGATGGCGGCGCCGTCGCTGGTTGACGCCGCGGCGATGGCGAAGACCACGGTCGGTTCGACCATGACGGTCAATTTCAGCGACAGCAGCAAGCTCGATTTCAAGCTGGCCTATCAGCCTTTCTTCATCACCGGCGACGCGGTCTCGAACGGCAGCGGCGGCACCATCGTCGCCGGCGGCTACTTCGACATCAACAACAAGCCGATCGTCGACACCAGCGTGGCCGGCAAGGAGCGCCAGTTCTTCTCGGATTCGCCGGACGGCACCTCGCTGCTGACCGTGCCGAACGCCAGCGTGGCCGGTGTCAAGGGCAACACCGTGTTCGCGGTGGTGCAGTTCGAATACACGACCTTTGCCCAGGACGGCAAGACCAGCATGTACGGCCGCCTGCCGTCGCCGATCGCCGTGCTGACCCTGGACCAGGACAAGAGCAGCGGCAAGCTGACGCTGGTGAAGTACCACAACGTCGACACCTCGGGCGTGAATGGCCTGTGGATCACCTGCGGCGCCAGCCTGTCGCCGTGGGGCACCCACCTGTCGAGCGAAGAGTACGAACCGGACGCCTTCAGCGCCGCCAGCGATGCCCAGTTCAAGGGCTACAGCAAGAGCCTGTACGGCGACGAGACCAAAGCCAATCCCTACAACTACGGCCACCAGCCGGAAGTCACCGTCAATCCGGACGGCACCGGTACCATCAAGAAGCATTACTGCATGGGCCGCATCTCGCACGAACTGGTGCAGGTGATGGGCGACAACCGCACCGTGCTGATGGGCGACGACGCCACCAACAGCGGCTATTTCGTGTTCGTGGCCGACAAGGAAAAAGATCTCTCGAGCGGCACGCTGTACGTGGCCAAGGTCGGCGCCGGCTTCTCGCTGGACCCGAGCGCCGCCGCCGCGCCGCTCACCTGGATCAAGCTCGGCTCGGCCACCAGCGACGAAATCCGCACGCTGGCGGCGTCGATCAAGCCGACCGACATCATGGACGTCAAGTCGGCCGACCCGCAGGACGCCACCTATAAAAAGGTCGCTGCCAACGGCCGCATCGAGTGGATCAAGCTGAAGCAGGGCATGGAAAAGGCCGCCGCCTTCCTGGAAACCCACCGCTACGCCGCGCTGGTCGGCGGCTCGATGGGCTTCACCAAGATGGAAGGCACGACCGTCAACCTGAAGGACAAGATCGCCTACTCGGCGCTGGCCAACGCCAACGGCTCGATGGTGGCCGGTAACAGCTTGAACGTGCCGGACAACGGCATCTCGATCCCGAAGGCGCTGACCGCCGGCGCGGTGATGATGCTGAACCTGAAGGGCGGCCAGAAGGATACCGCGGGCGGCACCATCAACAGCGAGTGGATGCCGGTCGATACCAAGGCCCTCTTGATCGGCGAAGATATCGCCGCCGATGCGCTGGGCAACACCGCCAACCCGGACAAGATCGCCAGCCCGGACAACATCAAGTTCTCGGAAAAGATGCGCACCCTGTTCATCGGCGAGGACAGCGGCAACCACGTCAACAACTTCCTGTGGGCCTACAACATCGACAGCAAGCAGCTGACCCGCATCCTGTCGACGCCATCGGGCGCCGAATCGACCGGCCTGCATGCGGTCGACGACATCAATGGCTGGACCTACATCATGAGCAACTTCCAGCACCCGGGCGACTGGAGCAGCAGCCTGCACGCCAAGGTGAAGGACACGCTGGATCCGCTGGTCAAGGCCAACTACAAGGACAAGTTCGGGGCAGCGGTGGGGTATCTGACTGCGGATCTTAGCCAGTTCAAGTTGGGTAAGGCCTGAAAACCGTCGTCCCCGCGCAGGCGGGGATCCATGCTGAATAGCAGAATTCGACATCTCGGAAGCGCATCAGTGCTTCAGAATAGCGGCTTCGGAGGATCAGCATAGGTCCCCGCCTGCGCGGGGACGACGTATCTAATCAAATAACCCGGCAAACGCACGCGCGGCCTCGTGCGGATCCTCCGCCCCATACACACTGCTGATCGCCGCCACCATATCCGCCCCGAGCCCAACCAGCGGCCGCGCATTCTCCACCGTCATCCCGCCGATCACCACCACCGGCACCCGCAAAGCCGCCTTGGCCCGCGCCACGATTGCCAAGGGCGTACTCACCTCATACACCTTCACGCGCGACGGATAAAAGCCGCCGAACGCCACATAACTCGCCCCCGCCGCCTGTGCCGCTTCGGCCAGTTCGAACTGCCCGTAACACGACGCCCCGACGATCCGGTCCGGCCCCAGCGCCGCCCGCACGGCCGCCACGGAGGCATCGGTACCACCGACGTGCACCCCATCCGCCTCCAGCCGCAAACACAAATCCAGGTGATCGTTGATCACCAGCGGACGTCCGTAACGGCGGCACAGCGCGAGCAGGGCGTCGGCCTGTCGTTCGCGCAGCGTGCTTGAAGCCGTCTTGTTGCGGTACTGGACCAGCGCCGCGCCGCCCTCCAGCGCGCGCTGCGTGACGTCCAGCAGGCGGTCGGTGTCGTCCCAGTCGGGTGTGACCAGATAGAGTCCCTGCATCGTCATCTCCTAATATTGAATACGGCGCGGAATGCGCTGGCCCGGTGCAATCACATATGAATCGGCCAGGGCCTGGTTGCAGTAGCGCTGGGCGTGTTCCAGCGCCTGCGCCATGCCGTCGCCCAGCGCCAGCCGCGCCGCGATGGCGGCGGCCAGCGTGCAGCCGCTGCCATGGAACGCGCCGGGCAGGCGCGGCCAGCGCCATTCACGGGTGTCCCCGGCGCTGGTCCAGCTGTTGATTACCTCGTCGCCATCGTCATGGCCGCCAGTCACCAGCAAGTGCGGACAATCGACCGCGCCGATGGCCGCCGCCTCCGGCCTGTTCGGCACCAGCACGGTGGCCAGCGCCAGCAGCGGTGCCAGGGCCGCCAACGCATTGCCGCGCGCCAGCGCATCGCCGCGGCCGCTGGCCAGCACCGGGTCGAGCACCAGCGGCAGGGCGGGATCGCCGGCGCGCAGGGCCAGCACGATATCGGCGATGGCCTCGGCATTCGCCAGGCTGCCCGGAATGCCGACCTTGATGGCGCGGATCGGCATGCGTGCGGCCAGCAGCATGGCCTGGCGCGTCAGCAGGGCACTGTCGACCGCCGCCACCTCGTGCACATGTTCGTTGTCCTGCACCGTCAGCGCGGTGACGACCGACAGCGCATGTGCGCCCTGAGCGCCGATCGCCTCGATGTCGGCCTGGATGCCGGCCCCGCCCGATGGGTCGAGGCCGGCGAATACCAGCACGCACGGACGGACTGAATCCATCACGCGACTCGCCCGGCCATCGGCGACGACGGCGAGGCCGCGAAACGGCGCGCCATGCGCCCGGCCAGCCAGGCTTCGCGCCCGGCTTCCACCGCCAGCCGCATCGCGCGTGCCATGCGCACCGGGTCCTGCGCCAGCGCGATGGCGCTGTTCATCAGCACGCCGTCGCAGCCCAGCTCCATCGCCACGGCCGCATCGGACGCGGTGCCGACGCCGGCATCGACCAGCACCGGCACCCGTGCCTGCTCGATAATCAGGGACAGGTTCCACGGGTTGAGGATGCCCATCCCCGAGCCGATCAGCGACGCCAGCGGCATCACCGCCACGCAGCCGATCTCCTCCAGCATCCTGGCCTGGATCGGATCGTCGCTGCAGTAGACCATCACGTCGAAGCCGTCGCGCACCAGGGTCTCGGCGGCGCGCAGGGTTTCCGGCATGTTGGGGAACAGGGTCTTTTCGTCGCCCAGCACTTCGAGCTTGACCAGCTTGTGCCCGCCGAGCAGTTCGCGCGCCAGCTGCAGCGTGTAGACGGCATCCTTGGCCGTGTAGCAGCCGGCGGTGTTGGGCAGGATGGTGTAGCGCGAGGGCGGCACGGCGTCGAGCAGGTTGGGCGCATTCGGGTCCTGGCCGATGTTCACGCGGCGGATCGCCACGGTGATGATCTCGGCTTCGGCCGCGTCAAGGGCGTCGCGGGTCTGGCCGAGGTCGCGGTATTTGCCGCTGCCGACCAGCAGGCGGGAGCGGTACTGCTTGCCGGCGATGGTCAGCGGCCGGTCTTCACGGACTACGTCATTCATAGTAATAGTCTCCAGTCAGGGGATTCAGCCGCCGCCGATGGCACGTACCACGTCGACCTGGTCGCCGGCCGCCAGCTTTGTGCCGGCCCAGCGTTCGCGCGGCACCACGCTGCGGTTCACGGCCAGCGCCAGCGCCTGGCCCGTAAGGCCGAGCGCCACCACCAGGTCGTGCAGGCTGCCGCCGGCGGGCATCGCATGCGCGGCACCGTTCAGTTCAATCTCGAGCATGTTCAAGCCTTCTGGTACAGCTCTGCGCCGCTGCGCATGAACTCGACCGCCTTGACCTGCATGCCCTGGGCCGCGTAGTCGCGCACTTCCTGCGTGATCTTCATCGAGCAGAAGTGTGGCCCGCACATCGAGCAGAAGTGGGCGACCTTGCTGGATTCCTTGGGCAGGGTCTCGTCGTGGAAGGCTTTCGCCTTGTCCGGATCGAGGCCGATGTTGAACTGGTCTTCCCAGCGGAATTCGAAACGCGCTTTCGATAAGGCGTTGTCGCGGATCTGGGCACCCGGATGGCCCTTGCCCAGGTCGGCCGCATGCGCCGCGATCTTGTACGTGATGATGCCGTCCTTGACGTCGTCCTTGTCGGGCAGGCCGAGGTGTTCCTTGGGCGTCACGTAGCACAGCATGGCGGTGCCATACCAGCCGATGTTGGCGGCGCCGATGCCGGAGGTGATGTGGTCGTAGCCGGGCGCGATGTCGGTGGTCAGCGGGCCCAGGGTGTAGAAGGGCGCTTCGTGGCACTGCTCCAGCTGCAGGTCCATGTTCTCTTTAATGAGGTGCAGCGGCACGTGGCCGGGCCCTTCGATCATGGTCTGCACGTCGTGCTGCCACGCGATCTGCGTGAGTTCGCCGAGGGTGCGCAATTCGGCCAGCTGGGCTTCGTCGTTGGCGTCGTAGATCGAGCCGGGACGCAGGCCGTCGCCCAGGCTGAAGGCGACATCGTAAGCCTTCATGATCTCGCAGATTTCTTCGAAACGCGTGTACAGGAAGGATTCCTTGTGGTGCGCCAGGCACCACTTGGCCATGATCGAACCGCCGCGCGAGACAATGCCGGTCAGGCGGTTCGCGGTCATCGGCACGAAGGGCAGGCGCACGCCGGCGTGGATGGTGAAGTAATCGACGCCCTGTTCCGCCTGTTCGATCAGGGTGTCGCGGTAGATGTCCCAGGTGAGGTCCTCGGCCTTGCCATTCACCTTTTCGAGCGCCTGGTACAGAGGCACGGTGCCGATCGGGACCGGGCTGTTACGCAGGATCCATTCACGCGTTTCGTGGATATGCTTGCCTGTGGAGAGGTCCATCACGGTGTCGCCGCCCCAGCGGATGGCCCAGGTCATCTTCTCGACTTCTTCGCCAATGGACGAGGTGACGGCCGAGTTGCCGATGTTGGCGTTGATCTTGACGAGGAAGTTGCGGCCGATGATCATCGGCTCGGATTCCGGGTGGTTGATGTTGGCCGGCAGGATGGCGCGGCCGCGCGCGATTTCCGAGCGCACGAATTCCGGGGTGATCTCGCGCGGGATCGAAGCGCCGAAGGACTGGCCCGCATGCTGGCGCCCGATCACCTGCGCCATGCGCTGGCCGGTGGGGCCGGCGGCTTCCAGCGTGGCCAGATATTCCTGGCGCCGCAGGTTCTCGCGGATGGCGACGAATTCCATCTCGGGCGTGATCAGCCCCGCGCGCGCATAGTGCATCTGGGTGACGTTGCGGCCGCCGGCAGCGCGGCGCGGCTTGCGCTGCAGGTGGAAGCGCAGCTCGGCCAGGCGCGGATCGTTCAGGCGTTCGATGCCGTAGTGCGAGCTGGGGCCGGCCAGTTCGACGGTGTCGCCGCGTTCGGCGATCCAGCCGGCGCGCAGGGACGCGAGGCCGGCGCGGATGTCGATGCGGGTGTCCGGGTCGGTATAGGGCCCGGAGGTGTCGTACACCCACAGCGGCGGATTCGGTTCGTGGCCGAAGGATGCGGGAGTGTCGGACTGGCGGATTTCGCGCATCGGCACGCGGATGTCGGGGCGGCTGCCGGCGACGTACACCTTGCGCGAGTTCGGCAAGGGGTGAATGGCCGCGGCATCGACCGTGGCGCTGCTTGATAAAAATTTCGGATCGGCGTTCAAGTGCACTCCTTTGGTCACTGAGGATCGGCGATCCAGCGTGAGGAGTGCGGAGCAGGCGTGCATGGGCGCACGCGGACTCTGTAGCTTCCCTTCGCTGGCATTATCCAGATCAGGTTCGAAGGGTATGTCTCACCCGCGCGGTTGATGGCGCAGGACCCCTAGCGTTGTTGCCGCTTCATGAAGAGCGAAGACGACGAGCGGAGTGTACGTCGGTTTTTGGAAGATGGCAATCGATCGTATGCGATACTATTTGCATGGCCACGCTCACCCAACTCATCCTCTACCCCATTAAATCCTGCGCCGGCATGCCGGTGCCCGCCGCCACGCTGCTCGATGCCGGCCTGGCCGCGCAGGGCGTGCACGACCGCGAATGGATGGTAGTGACGGACGACGGCCAGTTCCTCACCCAGCGCGAATTTCCGCGCATGGCGCTGGTCCGGCCGTGGCCGGAAGGGGAGGCCCTGCGCGTGCGGATGGACGGCCAGCCCGACCTGGTGCTGCCGCTGGCCTGGCGCGAGACCGACACGCCGCGCCAGGTCCGCATCTGGGACGACCTGGTCGATGCCGCCGATTGCGGCGATGCGGCGGCGCGCTGGTTCAGCGAGGCGCTCGGCACGGCCTGCCGCCTGGTGCGCTTCCGCCGCGACGTCCAGCGGCCGACCAGCGTCAAGTGGACCGGTGGCGTTCCGTCGCAGACGCGCTTCGCCGACGGCTATCCATTGCTGCTGATCGGCCAGGCGTCGCTCGACGACCTCAACCTGCGCCTGGCGGCAGCCGGCCGCGCGCCGCTGCCGATGGACCGCTTCCGTCCCAACCTGGTGGTCGACGGCCTGGACGCCTTTGAAGAGGATTACCTGGAGGCGCTGCATGACGACGCCGTCGCGATCCGTCCGGTGAAACCGTGCGCGCGCTGCCCGATCCCGTCGATCGACCAGCACACCGGCATCCCCGGCCCCGACCCGCTCGACATCCTGCAAAGCTACCGCGCCAATGCGCGCATGGAAGGCGCGGTGTGCATGGGCATGAACTGCATCGTGGTGCGCGGTGCCGGCATGGAGCTGCACGTCGGCCAGGTGCTGGACGCGGAATTAGCCTTTTGAAGCGCGCCTTTTGAAGGCAGATTCACTCATCATCCTGCTGCACGGCGTCGGCGGCACCCCGGCCGACATGGCGCCGCTGGCCGACCGGATCGCGGTCGCGCTGCCGGACGCCCGCATCGTCGCGGTGCCGGCCGCCTTGCCCTACGATCTGGGCGAGGAGGGGCAGTCCGGCTATCAGTGGTTCTCGGTCGACGGCATCACCGAAGAGAACCGCCCGGCGCGCATCCAGGCGGCACTTCCTGTCTTCATCGATACCATCCTCGGCGTGCAGCATGCGCACGGCGCGACGCCCGCCGACACCGTGCTGGCCGGCTTCTCGCAGGGTGCGATCATGGCGCTGGCCGGCTGCAACGATGACATCTGGCTGGCACGCCACGTGGTCGCCATCGGCGGCCGCTTTGCGCCGCTGCCGGCGCGCTGGGAACACGCCACCGCGGTCAGCCTGGTGCACGGCACGATGGACGGCACCATGCCGGCCGATCACAGCCGCCGCGCCGGCGCGCGCCTGGCTGGACTCGGGGCCGACGTGCACCTGCACCTGGTGCCACGCGCGGTGCACATGCTGGGACCAGCAATCGTGGAGGCCGCAATCAATGCACTGACGCGGCCGCTGCGATTGGTATCAAACTGACGTTCCGGCCACGGTTACCGCTTGCTGGCGCATTTTTGGTTTTCAAGGCGCCTGAGTTAGCGTAATGTTCGAGGTTATTGCTGAAAGGGAATGACCAATGCACGAGCGTGGCGCCAGTGTGCGCGAGTTAATCGCCGAGAACGAGGCTTTGCGCCGCCAGCTCTCCAGCCTGATCGACCAGGCGGAGGGCAACCACGCCATCATGATGCGGCACCAGGCTTTCGACCTCGAGCTGGTGGGCGCATCCAGCTTCCGGGAACTGGTCGAGACCATCTTCCGCCAGTTGCCGATCGTGTCCAGCCTCGACATCGTGACCCTGTCGCTGGTCGACAGCGGCGCCGACATCTACACCGTGATGCACAAGCTGGGCGTGGATTTCGAGACGCTGCCCGATCTGCTGTTCTGCGAAGACCAGGAGGCGCTGGGCTACGACCTGTCCAGTGGCGCCACCCCCAAGCCGAAGCTGGGTCTGTTCAACCCGGCGCTGCACAACATGGCGTTTCCGCAGCCGCCGCGCGGCCTGGCCAGCGTCGCGCTGGTGCCGCTGCTGCGCAACAAGCGCCTGATCGGCAGCCTGAACCTCGGCAGCCGCGACCCGAGCCGCTTCACGCCCATCCTCGGCACCGATTTCGTCGAACACATGGGTTCCATCATCGCGATCTGCCTGGAAAACGTGATCAGCAACGAGATGCTGAAGTACATCGGCCTGACCGATGCGCTGACCGGCGTCTACAACCGGCGCTACATGGACCGGCGCCTGGTCGAGGAGATCGGCCGCGCGCGCCGCCAGACTTACCAGATCTCGTGCATGTACATCGACGTCGATTACTTCAAGCAGGTCAACGACACTTACGGACACCAGTCCGGCGACGACGTGCTGCGCGAAGTCGCGGGCCGCATCAAGGCCGAACTGCGCATGTCGGACGCGCTGGGCCGTTTCGGCGGCGAGGAATTCGTGGTGCTGCTGATCGATGCGGACCTGGACAGCGCCAGCATGGTGGCCCAGCGCATCTGCGCCAGCGTGGCCGACCAGCCCTTCGTGGTGGCGGAAGGGCAGATGCTGTCGGTCTCGGTGTCGATCGGCGTGGCGACGCTGGACGATTTCGAGCGCGACCATGCGATCGAGGATGTGGCGCAGCAGCTGGTGGCGCAGGCCGATCAGGCTTTATATGAGGCCAAGGAAAACGGCAGGAACCAGGTCGTAGGGTGGACGGCTTCGCCGTCCACGCGTCCAGCCATCGGTTGAGTCATTCGCATCGTCCGTGCATGGGCAGGTTGAACGCGTGGACGGGAGACCCGTCCACCCTACCGCAGCAACCGGCCTTCCGCGCGCGTGACCGCGGACCCGGTCCCACGCAACACCACCACATCCCCGGCCCGCAACTCGGTTTCCGGCCCCGGCTCGATGCGCTCCTGCCCACGCCGCACCGCCGTCACCTCGGCCCCGACCTCGTCCAGCTGCAGCTCGGCGATGCAGCGCCCGACCGCGCCGGCATCCTCCTTGAGCGTCACCGAATGCAGCCTTACCCAGCTGTGCTCCGGATCGTCCGACACGTCGCCGGCGCCATGGAAGAAACCGCGCAGCGAGGCATAACGCTCGTCGCGCGCGGCCTGCACCCGGTGTACCACGCGCCGCAGCGGCACGCCCATCACCACCAGCGCGTGCGAGGCCAGCATCAGGCTCGATTCCAGCGCTTCCGGCACCACTTCGGTGGCGCCGGCCTTTTTCAGCACATCCAGTTCGGTATCGTCGTGGGCGCGCACGATCACCGGCAGCTTGGGCGCCAGCTCGTGCACCAGGTGCAGCACCTTCACGGCGAGGCGGGTGTCGGCAAAGGTGATCACCAGCGCGCTGGCGCGGTTGATGCCGGCCGCGATCAGCGCTTCGCGCCGCGTGCAGTCGCCGTAGGAGACGTTGACGCCGGCGGTGCGCGCTTCCTGCACCCGTTCGGGATCGAGGTCGAGCGCGTACCACGGCAGCTTTTCTTCGGACAGCAGCGTGGCCAGGCTCTGGCCGCTGCGCCCGAAGCCGGCGATGATCACATGCTTCTGCGCCGCCATCGTGCGGCTGGCGAGCTGGGTCAGCTGCAGCGATTGCAGCATCCATTCGTTGGAGGCGACCTTCATCGCGATCTTGTCCATGTTGGCGATGATGAAGGGCGCGGCCAGCATCGACAGCACCATCGAGGCCAGCACCAGCTGGATCAGGAAGGGATCGATCAGTTTCGAGCCGTCCGCGAGGTTCAGCAGCACGAAGCCGAATTCGCCGGCCTGCGCCAGCGCCAGGCCGGTGCGCATGGCGACGCCGTCCGACGAGCCGAAGGCCTTGGCCAGCAGCGCGATCAGGCCGAATTTCAGCAGCACCGGCAGCACCAGCAACAGCAGCACGAGGTACCAGTTTTCCAGCACCACGTGCAGGTCGAGCAGCATGCCGATGGTGATGAAGAACAGCCCGAGCAGCACGTCGCGGAAGGGCTTGATGTCTTCTTCCACCTGGTGTTTATACGGCGTCTCCGAAATCAGCATGCCGGCCACGAACGCGCCCAGCGCCATCGACAGGCCGGCGTGTTCCGTGATCCAGGCCGCGCCCAGCGTCACCAAGAGCAGGTTCAGCATGAACAGTTCCTGCGAGCGGCGCTTGACCACGATGGTGAACCAGTTGCGCATCAGCTTCTGGCCGAAGAACAGCAGCAGCGCCAGCACGGCGGCAGCCTTGACCGCGGCCCAGCCCAGCGTGATGGCCAGCTCCTCGGCCGGCCTGGCCAATGAGGGGATCAAAATCAGCAGCGGCACCACGGCCAGATCCTGGAACAGCAGGATGCCGATGATGCGCCGGCCATGCTGGCTTTCCAGTTCCAGGCGCTCGGTCAGGAGTTTCGAGACGATGGCGGTCGAGGACATCGCCAGCGCGCCGCCCAGGGCCAGCGCGGCCTGCCAGCCGATTTTGACGGGTAGCGGTAAATACTGCAGCGCCAGCGCGCCCAGTACCGTCACCAGGATGGTCAGCGACACCTGCGCCAGACCGAGCCCGAACACGATGCGCCGCATCGCGCGCAACTGGGCCAGCGAAAATTCGAGGCCGATCGAAAACATCAGGAACACCACGCCGAATTCGGCCAGGCCGTGGGTGGTGGGGCCGTTGTCGGCCAGTTCCAGGGCATGGGGCCCGATCAGGACGCCCACCGCCAGGTAACCCAGCATCGGCGGCAGGTGCAGCATGCGGAAAGCGACCACGCCGAGCACTGCGCTGCCCAGTAAAAGGAGGGTGAGTTCGAGGCCTGAGGTCATCCGTCCAACCCGCCTTGTCCCGGAATGTTGTTGTTTGTTACGACTGGCAAGTTTCTTGCTTTCCCAATTCGGATATACTTTCCATATGAGTGTAACCCATGAAAAAATAATGCTGACAAGTTTTGACGCGGCAAAGGCCCAACGTGCACTGGACCTGGCACGCGAAGCCCTGCAGATCGAGGGCGAAGCCATCCGCAAACTGACCGAGCGCCTGGGCCAGGACGACAGCGTGGCGCATGCCGTACCCGCGGCGGTGGCGCTGATGGAAGCGTGTAAAGGCCGTGTGGTGGTCTCGGGCATCGGCAAGTCCGGCCACATCGCGCGCAAGATCGCGGCGACGCTGGCCTCGACCGGTACGCCCGCGCTGTTCCTGCACCCGGCCGAAGCCGCCCACGGCGACCTCGGCATGGTCACCGCGCAGGACGTCCTGATCGCGATTTCCTACTCCGGCGAGAGTAGCGAGCTGGCGGTCGTGATCCCGGCCGTCAAGCGCATGGGCGTGCCCGTGATCGCGATGACCGGCAAGCCGGAATCGCGCCTGGCGCAAACGGCCGACGTGCACCTGGACGTCTCGGTCGAGAAGGAAGCCTGCCCGTTGAACCTGGCGCCGACCGCCAGCACCACGGTCACGCTGGCGCTGGGCGACGCGCTGGCCGTGGCGCTGCTCGAGCTGCGCGGCTTCAAGTCCGAAGATTTCGCCTTGTCGCATCCGGGCGGCGCGCTCGGCCGCCGGCTGCTCACGCGCGTAGCCGACGTAATGCGCAGCGGCGATGCGGTGCCGAAGGTCGCGCCCGACGCGCTCCTGCTCGACGCGCTGGTGGAAATCTCGCACAAGGGCATGGGCATGACCGCGGTGGTCGATGCGGACGGCCGTCCGGTCGGCGTGTTTACCGACGGCGACCTGCGCCGCCTGATCGAAAAGGCCCAGGATTTCAGCAAGGTCGTGATCCGCGACGTCATGCACGCCAATCCGCGCCGCATCCATCCGGAACAGCTGGCGGTGGATGCCGTCGCCGTGATGGAAGAGTTCCGCATCAACCAGATGCTGGTGACGGACCTTGAGGATAAACTGGTCGGTGCGCTGCACATCCACGACCTGACCCGCGCCAAGGTGATCTGATGGTGACGCCTCTCGCACATATCGAGCGCGCGGCGCGCGTAAAAGTCATGATCTTCGACGTCGACGGCGTGCTGACCGACGGCAGCCTGACCTACAACGCCGACGGTGAAATCACCAAGACCTTCTTCGTGCTGGACGGCCTGGGCATCCAGCTGCTGAACCGCACCGGCGTGCGCACCGCCATCATCAGCGCCCGCACGTCACCGATCGTCATCAAGCGCGCGGCCGACCTCGGGATCACCCACGTGTTCCAGGGCCAGCACGACAAGCGCATCGCCTTTGCCGAGCTGCTCGACAAGACCGGCGTCACGGCCGAGGAGTGCGGCTACATCGGCGACGACGTGATCGATTTGCCGCTGCTCACGCGGGTCGGCTTCGCGGTCACGGTGCCGAGCGGCCATCCGGAAGTGCAGCACCGCGCGCACTACGTGACCCGGAACCCGGGCGGACGCGGTGCCGTGCGCGAAGTGTGCGACATGGTGATGCGGGCCCAGGGCACTTACGACCAGGCGCTTGCGCCGTATTTCGGTTAACGCAACCAGCGGATAAGGATGAGCGTCATGGCACCGGCAACCTATAAACGTACCGCGCACCGGGGCAAGCTGCTGGCCCTGCTGCTGGTCGGTGTGTTCTGCGCCTTCGGCAGCTTCTGGCTGGCCCAGATCATCGGCAACAACGATAGCGGCGGGCCGGTCAACGTGGGCAACGATCCCGATTACATCGTCGAGAACTTCAGCTTCGTGCGCATGGCCGAAACCGGCAAGCCGCGCTACGTGATCTCGGGCGAGCGCCTGACCCATCGTCCGGCCGACAACAGTTCGGTCATCGAAAAGCCGGTGGTGCAGGGCCTGAACACCGAACATCCGCCGATGACCATGACCGCCGCGCACGCGCTGGTGAGCCAGAACCAGAGCCAGGTCGACCTGAGCGGCAACGTCGACATCCAGCGGCCCGGCGCCGCCAACGCCAGGCCGCTGCGCGTGCGCACCGAAGCGCTGACCTTCCTGCCCGACGAGGACATCGCGAAGACCGACCGGGCGATCGAAATGAAGATGGGCACGGCGACCACGCACGGCGTCGGCATGGTCGCCAACAACGCCACCCAGCAGGTGGACCTGGGCGGGCGCGGGAAGATCGTCTTTCCGCCGCGCGCTGCACGATGACAGGCGCGCCGATACCCATGCATGAGGAACCGCATCCAATGAAAACATTATTTGCCGCCGCTGTCCTGTTTCTGCCGCTGGCCCTGGCCAGCAGCGGCGCGTCGGCGGAAAAGGCGGACTCGCTCAAGCCGACCTCGATCCAGTTCGGCGATGCCCATATCGACGAAGCGACCCAGACCCGCACCTTCACCGGTGCGGTGGTGCTGAGCCGCGGCACGCTGACGGTCAAGGCCGACAAGGCGGTGGCCACCGAAACGCCGGACGGCTACAGCTACCTGACCCTGACGGCGGCGCCGGGCAAGTTCGTGACCTTCCGCCAGAAGAGCGACCGCGGTCCCGACCAGTGGTTCGAGGGCCGCGCCGAGCGCATCGAATACGACGACCGCGCCGAACTGGTGAAACTGTTCTCGAAAGCCGTCATCAAGCAGAGCGAAGGCCAGACGGTGACCCAGGAAATGGACAGCGAATACATCGCCTACGACAGCCGCAAGGAGCAGCTGGTCGGGTACAACGACCCCAGCGGCGCCAACGTGCCGGGCAAGGGCCGCGGCACCATGATCTTCCAGCCGACGCCGAAGCCGGCCGCTCGCTGACATCTACAAGGACCCGCATCCAATGAAAAAAACAATCGCCGTCGTCATGCTGTCGCTGGCGTCCCTGAGCGCCGTGGCCGAACGCGCCGATTCGCTGAAGCAGGCCGCCATCGAGTTCGACCAGGCCCACCTCGACGAGGTCACCCAGACCCGCACGCTGACCGGCCGGGTGGTGCTCACGCGCGGCACGCTGACGGTCAAGTCGGACAAGGCGGTGCTGAAGGAATCGCCCGAAGGCTACATGTACCTGACCCTGACGGCGGCGCCGGGCAAGGTCGCCACCTTCCGCCAGAAGCGCGACGGCGGCCCCGATTTGTGGGTCGAAGGCCAGGCCCAGCGCATCGAATACGACGAACGCACCGAACTCGTGAAACTGTTCTCGGCCGCCACCGTCCGCCAGCTCGAGGGCGGCCGCCTGTCGAGCGAAGTGAACGGCGCCTTCATCTCCTACGACAACCGCACCGAACAGGCCAATGTCGGCGGCAACAGTGCCGATGGCCAGAACAAGCCGGGCCAGGGCCGCAACACGCTGATCCTGGCACCGCGCCGCGGCGCCGCCGCGGCACTGGCACCGGCAACACCGGCCGCAGCGCCGTCTTCGTCCTCAGGAAAGCAATAATGGAATTACGCGCAGAAGCCACCGCCATCCAGGCCGGCAGCAGCACCCTTACCGCCAAGGGCCTCCAGAAAAGCTACGGCAAGCGCCTGGTGGTCCGCGACGTCTCGCTGCAGGTCGCCTGCGGCGAAGTGGTCGGTTTGCTGGGCCCGAACGGTGCCGGCAAGACGACTTCGTTCTACATGATCGTCGGCCTGGTGCCGTCGGACGCCGGCAGCATCGACATCAACGGCAACGACGTCACCGGCCTGCCGATCCACCGCCGCGCTTTACTGGGCCTGTCCTACCTGCCGCAGGAAGCCTCGGTGTTCCGCAAGCTGACGGTGGAAGAAAACATCCGCGCCGTGCTGGAACTGCAGCGCGAGAACGGCAAGCCGCTGAGCAAAGCGCGCATCACCGAGCGCCTCAACGAACTGCTGGGCGAACTGCAGATCGAGAAGCTGCGCGAGAACCCGGCGCTGTCGCTGTCGGGTGGTGAGCGGCGCCGCGTCGAGATCGCGCGCGCGCTGGCGACCAACCCGCGCTTCGTGCTGCTCGACGAACCGTTTGCCGGCGTCGATCCGATCGCGGTGATCGAGATCCAGCGCATCGTGCGCTTCCTGAAAGAGCGCGGGATCGGCGTGCTGATCACGGACCACAACGTACGCGAGACGCTCGGTATCTGCGACCGCGCCTACATCATCAACCAGGGCGCGGTGCTCGCATCCGGACGCCCCGACGATATCATCGCCAATGAATCGGTACGCCGCGTCTACCTGGGTGAACACTTCCGGATGTAGTCATGAAACAGACGCTGCAACTCAAGACATCACAGCACCTTGCACTGACCCCGCAACTCCAGCAGTCGATCCGGCTGCTGCAGCTGTCCACTCTCGAATTGCACCAGGAGATCGAGCAGGTCCTGAGCGATAACCCGCTGCTCGAACGGCTCGACGATCCGCTCGACCGGTCGGTGCGCCTGCTGGCCGACGGCGCCATCAACCACAATGCCGCCACCCCGGGCGAGGCGCCGGCGCCGGGCCCGGGCGCGAATGGGGAAGAGGGCGCCGGCAGCAGCGGCGACGGCGAAGGCCCGGAAGGCGGCGGCGCTGAAGAAGGCGCCAACGGCGATGGCGGCGATGCCGGCGACTGGGGCGAACCCGGGCGCGGCAACGGCGGCGGCGAGGAAGACGACGGCCGCCCGCAGCTGGAAGCCAGCCCGGTCACGCTGCGCGAACACCTGATGGAACAGGTACGCATGACCTGCAGCGTGCCGCGCGACTGCGCGCTGGTCGAGCTGGTGGTCGATGCGCTCGACGACAATGGCTACCTGGAAGAAGCGCTGGACGACATCCACGCGCGCCTGCCGGAAGAGCTGGAAATCGAATTCGACGAACTGCGTACCGCGCTGTCGATGGTGCAGAGCATGGACCCGCCGGGCGTGGGGGCGCGCAGCGCGGCCGAGTGCCTGGCGCTGCAGATCCGCCGCATGCCGAGTGTGCCGATGGTGACGCGGCGCATGGCGCTGACCATCGTCGAAAAGTACCTGACCTGGTTTGCGCAGCGCGAATTCAACAAGCTGAAAAAGGCGCTCGACTGCGACGACGAAGACCTGCGCGAAGCCCAGGCCGTGATCCGCCAGTGCAATCCGCACCCGGGCGCGGCTTACGCGGCGAACGTGTCGGACTACGTGGTGCCGGACGTGATCGTGCGCCGCGCCAAGGATGGCTGGAGCGTGCAGCTGAACCCCGATGTGATGCCGCGCCTGCGCGTCAACAGCCTGTATGCGCAGGCGCTCAAGCAGGGCAAATCGGAGACGCAACTGGGCGCGCAATTGCAGGAAGCGAAGTGGCTCATCAAGAACATGCGCCAGCGCTTCGACACCATCCTGCGTGTGGCGCAAGCTATTGTCGACCGCCAACGGAACTTTTTCTCGCACGGCGCGGTTGCCATGCGGCCCCTTGTTTTACGCGAGATAGCTGATACACTGGGTCTACACGAGAGCACAATTTCTCGTGTCACAACGCAGAAGTACATGCTGACGCCGCACGGCATGTTCGAGCTGAAATACTTTTTCGGGAGCCACGTTGCCACCGAGGCAGGAGGTGAAGCCTCTTCCACGGCAATCCGTGCGCTCATCGTGCAACTCACAGGAGCCGAAGACCCCAAGAATCCATTATCCGATAGCAAGATCGCGGAAATGCTGGGGGAACAGGGAATGGTTATTGCGCGACGTACAGTCGCAAAGTATCGTGAAGCCTTGAAAATCCCGCCCGTCAGCCTCCGCAAATCTCTGTAACAGCAGCTGTTCGCTGCGCGCCTTTTTACAGCGTTCGAACAGCCGCGCATTTTCAGGAGGAGTGTGTATGAATCTCACCATCAGTGGTCATCATCTCGATGTCACCCCCGCCATCCGTGAATACGTACAGAACAAGCTGGAACGCATTACCCGCCATTTCGATCAAGTGATCGACTCCCACGTTATCCTCTGCATCGACAACCTCACCGAGAAAGAGAAACGCCAGAAGGCCGAGATCAACCTGCGTGTTGCCGGCAAGATCCTCCATATCAAGAGCGCCGCGCATGACCTGTACGCCGCGATCGACATGTTGATGGACCGCCTCGACCGCCAGGTCGTCAAGTACAAGCAGATGCTGCAAAATCACAGTCACACGGCGATCAAGCGCCTCACTGAAGATGAAGGAGACGCATCGGCTTCGGGCACGGCCATGGCATAAGCCATGCTGACCGCAGCACCATGAACGAAGGGCGCATTGGCGCCCTTTTTGCTTTTCTGGACGGCCGCGCTGCGCGTTACAATGCCATTTTTGAATTCATTAAGAACAAGATGAGCGAATACGTGCAGACCCGGGTCGAGAATGGCACCGGCACCATCGTCCTGGACCGTCCCAAGGCCCTGAATTCCTTGTCGCTCGACATGGTGCGCGCGCTCACCTCGGCGCTGCTGGCCTGGCGCGAGGACCCCGCCGTCGACGCGGTCTGCATCCGCAGCAGCAGCGAAAAAGCCCTGTGCGCCGGCGGCGACATCCGTTTCTTTCATCAGGTGGGGCAGGTATCGCCGCAAGGCGGCAGCGCACTGCTCGAAGATTTCTTCACCGAAGAATACGCGCTGAATCACCTGATTTATTTTTATCCGAAACCGTATATCGCGCTGATGGATGGCGTGGTGATGGGCGGCGGCATGGGCATCTCCCAGGGCGGGCCGGATTGCGCGCTGCGCATCGTGACCGAGCGTACGAAAATGGCGATGCCCGAGGTGAACATCGGCATGTTCCCCGACGTCGGCGGCAGCCATTTTCTGTCCCACGCGCCGGGCCGGCTGGGCTGGTACCTCGGCCTCACCGGCGCCACCATCGGCGCTGCCGACGCGCTGACTGTCGGCCTGGCCGATGTGTTCGTGCCGTCGGCGCAGCTGGCTTCATTGGATGCGCTGCTGGCGTCGACCCCGGGCGCCGCTTTGCCGGCCGCAATCCGCGCCTTTGCCGCACCGTTTGCGGGGCAGGTGGGCGACAGCGCGCTGGCATCGCAGCGCGGCCTGATCGACCGCTGTTTCGGCGCGGCGTCGGTGGCGGAGATGATGGCCGCGCTGGCGCAGGAGACCGAGCCGTTCGCGCACAAGGCACTGGCCGCGATGCGCCAGCGTTCGCCGCTGATGATGTGCGTGACACACGAACTGCTGGTGCGCGGCGCGGCCCTCGACGTGGCCGATTGCCTGCGCCTGGAACGCACGCTGGTGCGCCGTACCTTCGAGCATGGCGAAATCCTGGAAGGCGTGCGCGCGCTGGTCATCGACAAGGACAACGCGCCGCAGTGGAATCCGCCGGCGCTGGAGCAGGTCACGCCCGGGATGGTGACAGACTTCTTTGCACCGGTGTGGCCGGACTACGCGCATCCGCTGCGCGGCCTGTGACGATATAGGAAGGCCTTTTACACCGGGAGGCGCGATGGCACACCACGAGCAGGGCGGCGGCATGCAGGCGCCCGCAGCATGGCGCGAACGGCTGCACGGCTACCGCTGGACACTGGCCCTTGATGGGTGCTCGGAAGCGTCGGTGTTCCGCCTCGATGCACCAGGCCAGCCGGCGCTGTACCTGAAGACCGAGGAGGTCGCGCCGCTCGCCGAACTGCCTGGCGAAGCCGAGCGCCTGCGCTGGCTGGGCGCCGCCGGCATTCCCTGCGCGCCGGTGCTGGGGTGGTGCGAGGAGGATGGGCAGTACTGGCTGTTGCTGGGTGCACTGCCAGGCCGGAATCTGGAAGACGCTGGCCTCGATCCGGCCACGAAGGTGCGCCTGATGGCCGCGGCGCTGCGCCAGCTGCACGCTTTAAACATCGTCGGCTGTCCGTTCGACCACCGCGCCGCGCTGCGCATCGCCCACGCCGAAGCGCGCCTGCGGGCCGGCCTGGTCGACGAGGATGACCTCGACGATGCCCACCGCGGTCTGGCGCCAGGCGAACTGTTCGCACGCCTGCAGGCGCAGGCGCCCGCGCACGAGGACCTGGTGGTCACGCACGGCGACGCCTGCCTGCCCAACCTGATCGTGCAGGATGGCGAAGCCACAGGCTGGATCGCGCATTGGATCGACTGTGGCAGGCTGGGCGTGGCCGACCGCTGGCAAGACCTGGCACTGGCCACGCGCGATATCGCGGAAGTGCTGGGCCCCGAGTGGGTGGCGCCTTTCCTGCAGGCGTATGGCACGCAGCCCGACCCGGAGCGCGCGGCCTTTTACCGCCTGCTGGACGAGTTTTTCTGAGTTCTACGAGGAGCAGGATCATGGCATATGAAGACATTGTCGGCGTGGCCGGCGGCGGCCTGATGGGCGTCGGCATCGCCACCAAATTTGCGCTGGCCGGGCATGGGGTGGTAGTGGTCGAAGCCAGCCCGGAGCGCGCCAGCGGCATTCCGGCCGTGGCAGCCGGCATCCTGGCCGAGTTGCTGGACGCCGGCGTCATCGACACGGCGCAGCGCGACGGTGCACTGGCGCGCCTGCGCGTCGCCGGTGGGCTCGATGCGCTGGCTGGCGCGGCCCTTGTCATCGAAGCGATTCCCGAGGTGCTGGCGGCCAAGCACACACTGTATGCGCAACTGGAAGCGGTGCTGGCACCAAGCGCCATCATTGCCAGCAACACCAGCGGCTTTCCGCCAGACGCCTTGTGCGAACACATGCACCGGCGCGCACGCTTCCTGGTCGCCCACTTCTGGAATCCGCCGCATGCGATTCCGCTGGTCGAGGTGGTGCCGGGCAGCGCCACCGATGCCGCCGTGGTCGAGCGCTGCGTGCGCCTGCTGGCCGGCGTGAAAGCCGAACCGGTGGTGCTGCAGGCCGCGATCCCCGGCTTCATCGGCAACCGTCTGCAATTCGCGGTGTTGCGCGAAGCCCTGCACATCGTGCGTTCGGGCGCGGCCACGCCAGAGACGGTGGACGCCGTGATGAAAGCCTGCCTCGGGCGCCGCTACAGCATCATGGGTCCCTTCGAAAGCGCCGACCTGGGCGGACTGCGCACCCTGATGGGCATCGGCGCCAACCTGATGCCCGAACTGGCCAAGGACGAAGACGTGCTCGAGCTGATGCGCGAGCATGTGGACAAGGGCGAGCTGGGCGCCGCCAGCGGCCAGGGTTTCTATACCTGGGACGAGGCGCGCATCGACGACCTGAAAGCGCGCCGCCTGCGCCAGCTGGCAGATAAATAATTTATATAATATAGGAGATTGCATGTCCTTCCTGATCGTCCTCGCCGCCCTGGCCTTCCTGATGCTGGCCGCCTACCGCGGCTACAGCGTGATCCTGTTCGCGCCGGTCGCCGCGCTCGGCGCGGTACTGTTCACCGACCCCTCGGCCGTGGCGCCGGTCTTCTCCGGCATCTTCATGGAGAAGATGGTCGGCTTCCTGAAGCTGTATTTCCCGGTCTTCATGCTCGGGGCCGTGTTCGGCAAGGTGATCGAGATGTCGGGCTTTTCGAAGTCGATCGTGCAGGCTGCGATCCGCTACATCGGCCGCTCGCGCGCCAACGCCGTCATCGTCGCCGTGTGCGCGCTGTTGACCTATGGCGGCGTGTCGCTGTTCGTGGTGGTGTTCGCGGTATACCCTTTCGCGGCCGAGCTTTACCGGCAGAGCAATATCCCGAAACGCCTGATGCCGGGCGCAATCGCACTGGGCGCGTTTTCGTTCACGATGGATTCGCTGCCCGGCACGCCGCAAATCCAGAACATCATCCCGACCACCTTTTTCAAAACCACCGGATGGGCGGCGCCGGTGCTGGGCACGATCGGCTCGCTGTTCATCATCGTGGTGGGACTGGCTTACCTGGAGTGGCGCCGCCGCGCTGCGATGGCGGGCGGCGAGGGCTATGGCGCCGCGCTGCTCAACGAACCGGCGGCCGCCGACAAGGAAGCGCTGCCGCATCCGGCCATCGCCATCCTGCCGCTGATCCTGGTCGGCGTGGCCAACTTCGTGTTCACGCGCATGATTCCGGTGTGGTACGGCAGCGATGCCTACACGGTGCCTGCGTCGGTGCTGCCGGGCGTGCATGCACCGGTGACGGCGACCGTCAAAACCGTGGTCGCGATCTGGGCGGTGGAAGCGGCGCTGCTGCTCGGGATCCTGCTGGTGGTGGCCACCGCCTTCCGCCGCATCGGCAAGACGTTTGCGGATGGCTCGAAGACCGCCGTCGGCGGCGCGCTGCTGGCGGCGATGAACACGGCGTCGGAATACGGTTTCGGCGGCGTGATCGCCGCGCTGCCGGGGTTTATCGTCGTCAGCGACGCTTTAAAGGGGATTCCGAATCCGCTGGTGAATGCGGCGGTGTCGGTCAGCTCGCTGGCCGGCATCACCGGCTCGGCCTCGGGCGGCATGAGCATCGCGCTGGCCGCCATGTCCGATTTGTTCATCCGCGGTGCGGAGGCAGCGCAGATTCCGATGGAGGTGCTGCACCGGGTGGTGGCCATGGCCAGCGGCGGCATGGACACGCTGCCGCACAACGGGGCGGTGATCACCTTGTTGGCGGTGACCGGGCTGACGCACCGCGAGTCTTACCGCGAGATTTTTGCGGTGACCGTCATCAAGACGCTGGCGGTGTTCTTTGTGATCGGGGTGTTCTACCTGACCGGGTGGGTGTAGGCCAGCCCCTCAGTGCAGCCCGCTTAATGCAGCCCCTGATGCTGCTCGCGGTGCCGCACCACCACCCGCTCGGTATCGCCAAAGTAGGCCCCCAGCCGCTCGGCCATGTACACCGAGCGATGCTGCCCGCCGGTGCAGCCCACCGCCACCGTCAGGTAGCTGCGGTTGTCCTTCTTGAACGAGGGCAGCCACTTGGCGACGAAGGCGCGGATGTCGGACAGAAGTTCGATCGCCTGCGGCTGGGCGTCGAGGAAGGCGATCACGGGGGCGTCCTTGCCGTTCAGCGGGCGCAGCGTCACGTCGTAATAGGGGTTCGGCACGGCGCGCACGTCGAACACGAAGTCGGCATCCAGCGGCACCCCATGCTTGAAGGCGAAGGATTCGAAGTACAGCGTCAGCGGCGCGTACTCGATCTCGGTCAGTTCCTTGACCCAGGCGCGCAGCTTGTTGGCCGACAGCTCCGAGGTGTCGATCACGTGGCCCAGCTTTTCGATCGGCAGCAGGCGCTCGCGCTCTTCGGAAATGCATTCGATCAGGGTGCGGCGCGACGACGGATTCTCTCCGGGGCGCAGCTCGTGCGACAGCGGATGGCTGCGCCGCGTTTCCGAAAAGCGCGCCACCAGCGAATGGGTGCTGGCGGTCAGGAAGATCACCCGCACTTCATGGCCTTCGTCACGCAGCAACTGCACCGTCGACGGCATTTCCGCCAGCGACTCGGCACTGCGCGCATCGACCGCGACGGCGACGCACTTGCTGTCGGCGCCGTCGACGGTCTTGACCAGGGCCGGCAGCAGGGCAGGGGGGAGATTGTCGACGCAATAGTAACCTGCGTCTTCGAGGACGTTCAGGGCCACGGATTTGCCGGAGCCCGAGATACCGGTGAGGAGGACGATGCGCATGGAGCAATAATACCGTATTAGTCGCTCGACATCGCCTGTCGCTGCCGCTCCATGAACTCCTGCAGCGTATCGATCCCGCGCAATTGCAGGATCGTGTTGCGCACCGCCGCCTCGAGCAGCACCGCGATATTGCGGCCGGCCGCCACCGGGATCACGACCTTGCGGATCGGCAAGCCGAGCACGTCTTCGGTGGGGAAGTGGAAGGGCAAGCGTTCCACTTCCTCATCCAGCGCACCGCGCTTGACCAGATGCACGATCAGCTTCAAGCGCATCTTGCGGCGCACCGCGGTCTCGCCGAAGATCGCCTTGATGTCGAGCAAACCGAGACCGCGCACTTCGAGCAGGTTCTGCAGCAGCGGCGGACAGCGTCCTTCGATCATGTTGGGCGCGATGCGCGAGAACTCGACGGCATCGTCGGCCACCAGGCCATGCGAACGCGAGATCAGTTCCAGGCCCAGCTCGCTTTTGCCGAGGCCGGAATCGCCGGTGATCAGGACACCCACGCCGAGCACGTCCATGAACACGCCATGCATGATCACGCGTTGCGCCAGTTTCTTGGATAAATAGACGCGCAGGAAGTCGATCACCTGCGCCGCCGGCAGCGGCGTCGAGAACAAGGGAATGTTCTGCTCGTCGCAAATGGCGAGGATGTCGGGCGGCGTGTCCAGGCCCTGCGCGATGATCAGCGCCGGCGGGCCGCCCGCGATCAGCTCGCCGATCACGTGGCTGCGCGAACCGGATTTCAGGCGCTGATAATAATTCAGCTCCTGGTGGCCGAACACCTGGATGCGGCCCGGGTGGATCAGGTTGAGGTGGCCGACCTGGTCGGCGGCCGAGACCGCATCGCCCGAGATCAGGCGTTCGCCGCCCGGGAACCCCGCAAACCAGCCGAGTTGCAGGGTGTCGCGGTTGTCGTCGTACAGCCTTTGGATGGTCAGCGGCGTCTGCAACATAGGCATTATCAGCCCAGCGCTTGCAGGCTGGGCTGCCAGTTGATGATGCGTTCATGCACCGACCGCGGATCCATGTCCGTCGCCAGCGCCGTGCGGATCGCCTCGTCGGAGAACAGTTCGGCGATTTCGGACAGGATTTCCAGGTGCTGCTGGGTCACGTGGTCGGGAATCAGGAGGAAAAACAACAGCTTGACCGGTTGCCCGTCCGGCGATTCGAACGGGATCGGTTCGACCAGGCGCACGAAGGCAGCCAGCGGCGCCTTCAGGCTCTTGCTGCCCTTGATGCGTCCGTGCGGAACCGCCACGCCATGGCCCAGGCCGGTGGAACCGAGGCGCTCGCGCGCGAACAGGTTTTCCGACACGGTCGAGCGGGCGATGCCGCAGTTGTTTTCGAAGATCAGGCCGGCCTGTTCAAAGGCGCGCTTCTTGCTCGAGACTTCCAGATCGAGCTGGACGTTTTCGAGCGAGAGGATTTTGCTTAAGTTAGTCATAACGCTTCGATATTGCGGTGCACCACAAGTGCTTGCGAGCGGGAATTATAGGCCTGTTTTATGGCCGTGTAATTCGATTTCGCACTGGTTTGATCGGGTGTTACAAGCACGCCGACAACAGCCATCGGCGGGCTTCGCAACCAACAAAAGGCCGTGCGCAATTTCCTAAACGAAATCGAGGATTTCACGCACAAAATGCATAGGCCGGGACGACTCCACCAATTTTTCTAGCGAGACCAATTCCGCCATGCAAGATGGGCAGGGCCACACCGGCTTGCCGAAGCGGCCGAGTCAGCACCGCTTCTTGTCGCCGGAAACGGACAATATATGGTGTCGCTTGGCCGGAGCAACAGGTGATCGGCGCGATTATTGACGGGCGGTGCGCAGGTTGGCCGGTTTGCCGGTGCTGAAATTGGCGCGCCACGGATTGATGTCGAGGCCGCCGCGCCGGGTATAGCGGGCATACACGGCCAGCTTGCTCGGCTTGCACTGGCGCAGGATGTCGGTAAAGATGCGCTCGACACATTGCTCGTGGAATTCGTTGTGCTCGCGGAAGCCGATCAGGTAGCGCAGCAGGCTTTCCTGGTCGATTTGCGGGCCGACGTAATGAATCTGCACGCTGCCCCAGTCGGGCTGGCCGGTGACCAGGCAATTCGACTTCAGCAGGTGCGAGACAAGAGTCTCTTCGACGGGGGCTTCGTCAAGATTTGCCTTGAGCAATTCCGGCGCCGGGCTGTAATTGTCGATCTCGATGTCGAGGCGGTCCAGCAGCAGGCCGTCCAGTTCGCCCATTTTGAGCTTGCCGAAATCCTCGACCGGGGTCAGCGTCACGTGCACCGGCGCGCCGAAGGCATTCGACAAATCTTCGCGCAGCAGCGCCAGCAGGGCCTCGTTGTTGGCCAGGCGGGTCTGGTTGAAGGAATTCAGGTACAGCTTGAAGGATTTCGACTCGACGATATTCGGCGAATCGGCCGGCGCGCTGATCGTCGCGATGGCGACCTGCGGCTTGCCGCGCATGTTCAGCCACGACAGTTCGTAGGCATTCCAGATGTCGATGCCGAAGAAGGGCAGCGTGCCGCTCAGGCCGAGCTCGTCGCGCTTTTGCTGGCGTGGAATGGGAAACAGCAGCTCGGGGGCGTACTGGGTCTGGTAGGCCGAGGTTTTGCCGAGCGGCGATTGATCGGGTGTATTGGTCATGGTCCTGTCTCGATGTGCCGGCCTGGCGCGGCAAAGCGCGGTATCGTACACCTTTCCGATGCCTGATGGGTGGTAGGGTGGATGGCTACACCCGGTAATGTGCATGAACGTGGCGTGAATGCCATCCACGCGTTCATGGGGCCGTTGCGATGCCGCGTCGCCGTTACAAAAACAATTTGTAGACCGGATTCGCGCTCTCATCCCAATGGCGGTACCCCAGCGTCGCCAGGAATTGCCGGAACTCATCCATCTCCCCGGCCGGCACCTGCAGCCCGACCAGGATCCGCCCGACGTCGCCGCCCTGGTTGCGATAGTGGAACAGCGAGATATTCCAGTTTGGCGCCATGCTGTCCAGGAAACGCATCAGCGCGCCCGGCCGCTCGGGAAACTCGAAGCGGTACAGCAACTCGTCATGTGCCAGCGGGCTCTTGCCGCCGACCAGGTGGCGCACGTGCTGCTTGGCAAGTTCATCCTGCGTCAGGTCGAGGGTGCGGAAACCATGTTCCTCGAAAGTACGCCCGACCATGCCCGATTCGCTGCGGTTGCCCACCTGCACCCCGACGAACACGTGCGCTTCGCGCTCGTCGCTGATGCGGTAGATGAATTCGGTCACGTTGCGCGGCCCGACCAGGCTGCAAAAGCGTTTGAAACTGCCGCGCTGCTCGGGAATCGTCACCGCGAACACCGCTTCGCGCGCCTCGCCGATCTCGGCGCGCTCTGCCACGAAGCGCAGGCGGTCGAAATTCATGTTGGCGCCGCAGGCCACCGCCACCAGCGTCTCGTTCTTGACCGGCTGGCGCGCCATCTGCGAACGTTCCACATAGGCCTTGGCACCGGCGACGGCCAGCGCGCCGGCCGGCTCCAGGATGGAACGCGTGTCCTGGAACACGTCCTGGATCGCGGCGCAGATGGCATCGGTGTCGACGATGATGACTTCGTCGACGACTTCCTTGGCGATACGGAAGGTTTCCTCGCCCACCAGGCGCACCGCGGTACCGTCCGAAAACAGGCCGACATCGGGCAGGGTCACGCGCTGGCCGGCCTTCAGGCTCTTGGCCATCGCATCGGAATCGATGGTCTGCACGCCGATGATCTTGATGTCCGGCCGCACCGCTTTCACATAAGCGCCGATGCCGGACACCAGCCCGCCGCCGCCGATGGCGACGAAGATCGCGTGGATCGGCCCCGAATGCTGGCGCAGGATTTCCATGCCAATCGTGCCCTGGCCGGCGATCACGTCCGGGTCGTCGAAGGGGTGCACGAAAGTCAGCTTCTGCTCGCGCTCCAGGCTCAGCGCATGGTTATAGGCATCGGTGTAGGAATCGCCGTGCAGCACGATTTCGACATTGGCGCCGCCGCGCGCCTTGACCGCGTTGATCTTCACCGGCGGCGTGGTGGTCGGCATGACGATCAGGGCACGGCAGCCGAGGCGGCCGGCGGACAGGGCGACGCCCTGCGCATGGTTGCCGGCCGAGGCGCAGATCACGCCGCGCTTGAGCTGTTCGGGCGACAGGTGCGCCATCTTGTTGTAGGCGCCGCGCAGCTTGAACGAAAACACACTCTGCATGTCTTCGCGCTTGAAATAGATGCGGTTGCCGATGCGCTGCGACAGGGTCGGCGCCAGTTCGAGCGGGGTTTCTTGGGCCACGTCGTAGACGCGCGCGGTCAGGATTTTCTTGAGGTAGTCGGTGGTCATGGTCGGATGCAAAAGTTCTAGATTCCGGGCGACTGAGACTGTCCTGCTTGGCGGGTAACCGAGGCGTGTGCAGTACGGCGGGCGGCGCAGGGGTAGGGCGCGGTCAACCGTGTCGTTACGATGAGGTACGTCTCATTATAATGGACTTGCCTATTTCCACCGACTAACGACTATCGATGATCGAATCCGCCGTCCTCTGGCTGCTGAAAATCCTGGCCGCGCCAAGTGTCGGCCTCACATCCGTATTCCTGATCAGCTTTGTGTCGGCCACGCTGCTGCCGCTCGGCTCGGAGCCGGCCGTGTTCGCGGTCGTAAAAGCCAATCCGGCGATGTTCTGGCCGGCCATCCTGGTCGCCACCCTCGGCAACACGCTGGGCGGCATTGTCGACTACTGGATCGGCTACCGCGCCAAGGTCGCTTTTGCCAAGGAGCGCAAGTCGCGCTGGTTCCACTGGCTGGCCAAGTATGGCGCCAAGACCATGCTGCTGTCCTGGGTGCCGGGCATCGGCGACCCGCTGTGCACACTGGCGGGGTGGCTGCACCTGCCGTTCTGGCCCAGCGTGTTGTATATGACGATCGGCAAGTTCGGGCGCTATATCTTCATGACGGCGACCTTGCTGTATGTGCCGGATGGATGGTGGAAGTGGCTGGGGGAGTTGAGCAGCCGGGTGTTCGGTTGACCCGCAGCGAAAAAAACCCCGCGACGGCGGGGCTTCGGGACATGACGCTAGGCGATCACCGTGCCGACGCGCTTACTTTGCGTGTTTGGCGCGGCGGCGCAGGACCAGGCCTGCGGCACCGATCAGCATCAGGCCGAGCGAGGCCGGCTCCGGCACGTCGCTCGGGTCGGTGGTTTCGGTGGCCAGGTTGGTGAACACGAAATTTTCATCGTTGTAGTCGAAGTCGCCGCCATTCCTCAAATCCTCGAAGCCGACCGCGATACCGGCCGGGATCAGGCTGTCGCCGGCATAGGCGGAGGCATAGATGTGCTGGTAGCCATCCGCATTCATGGCAGCGTTCGAATACCACGGACCGACGTCGCCCGGGTTGATGTTCACCAGCGCGAAAGTCAGCACATCACCCTTGTTGACAGTACCGAAATTCAACTGGTCGCCGTAGGCCGACTCGTGATTGTTCAGGCCGAAGACGCCGGTGGCGACACCATTCACCAGCAGCGTGATCTGGTTCATGTAGTCCGCATTCGAGCCGGCGAAATATGCCATCACGTCCCCTGTCGCTTGCGCCGTGAAAACGTAGGTTTGGGTGTTGGGCGTACCCGCATTCGCATATGGGATCGGAGCAGCCTGGGCGGAACCGCAGAAGGCAAAGGCGAGAGCGGCGGACAAGCTGGCACAAATCATTTTCATACATTTCCCCTT
>Ga0265797_10001164_pt1 | contig 46879 bp, 46 predicted proteins | sample P2T30metagenome_FD_192433 | JGI IMG/M metagenome (GOLD analysis project Ga0265797, IMG submission 192433) | Plant litter microbial communities from East Loma Ridge, Irvine, California - P2 T30 | ecosystem: Environmental > Terrestrial > Plant litter > Unclassified | place: USA: California...
CGATCCAACGCCGCATCGGCCTTGTTCCTCTTAGCGTCGGCACTAGCTGCACATAACGTCTGGCATGCATCGACGATGCTGGCATGACATCGAAGATCTCCCGTGCATGATGCAGTTTGCAAGCTTCCTCCCGTCCACCGTGCACTTTCCTGCCACGCCCTTGGTGGCTGAATATGCGATTCGCGTTGTTTTCTGTGGACCAGCATCGGATCAGCATGGCATGAGCGATGGTCAACGTAAACATCTGGGTAGATCTGTCGCCTGCGGGTAACGGACCCGCGGGTTCCTTGTGGGAGCATCGACGATGACGGGCAAATCATCAGGACAGATCATCCCGTCCAACGTGTGTCATCCCGTTCTCCTTCTTCCGCGGAATGCGCAATGCTTCGAAAAGCATCGAACGCTGCGAAAGCCAACCAGGATGACGAGAGCCCCTCGTCAGGCAAGGGAGCTAGCCGACACATGCCATCCGTGCACACGGAGAAAAACTGACTCCGCTATAACCGTTGCGCCATGAAACCTTGCAAAAGAACCTGCTTTCTGGCCGCTCCGCTGCGTCTAGACCCTTCAGACCCTGCCGGGTAGCTTGACGTAAGCCCTTGCATCCTGCGCTATATAGTGGGCTACTCTCACGCGCTGTCGCGTGCGATCGGTTCGACACCTGAGGATCACCTGCTTCTGGCATCTACGGACCATGTTGCTGCGGGAAGGCAGCAGTAAACACCGGGACACGGCATGCCAGTTGCGTGTGCTCGATGCCGTGCAGCATCATATCGCGATATACCGGAAGACTAGGTATTATGGGGAAGAAAAAAGCCTGCAGTCACCCACCCACTTCGCCGACTCCTATTCCGTTGCCCGGGGAAAAAACACACGATGTGTCTTCATGGCGTAGTGCAGCAAGATCGATCGATTCTGTCAATGTAGCTTGCAATGTCGACGTCCAGTTCCCCACGCTAGCAATTTTCTCTTCTTTTCACTTCTGTAACACCGGAGTAAAAAAGCATATGTCCGTTCCCTTCGCTGCATCGGAGAAATCTGCTGGAGATCGTGCTACTCGGACATTCAGATATGCTTTCTTCTCGAAGCGCTCTGTGCGCGATGAACAGAAGGAACGGCAGAAAGAATACCACCGCGAACACTATCTAATGAGCACAGCAAGCGGGTAGCTATGACAACCCGAAGGATTGACATCGTTCCCAGAACAAATGTACATATGCTAAACAACATGTTATTTTTGTTGCGGATAGTTTTTATCCCGACGCGTGAGCCGCAACGCTCTTGGTGAGATCGATCGATGCACCTTGCGTCGAGCAGACTGAACGTCCTTGCAATCTCTTCGCTTCGAGCTGTTCGTCGATCTGATCCACTCTCTGGCTGGACGCTGGCTGCCAAGAATATAGTCGGTCAGACTGGATATGCACCAGTCTGACAAGGCCTTGTCATCGTTACGAGCATCACGCAATGATGTCTCTAATTCTATGAAAGCTGACGAACGACGGTTGCAGACTGTAGAATTTGTATTAGATACGCTAGGAACATAACGTTCATTCGTCATATGAATGCTAGACCACGTTCACCGTACATATACCGCTCGTTATCTATGGCCACATAATGCCGTTTCCATCGAAGCTAACTCCGCTGAGGTCAGTCCTGACATCAAGCGGGTAGTCAGCCGTCTTGAGGTCTCCCCTCCAGGACTGCATCCTCTTGCTGTGCGCCCTCTCGGACACGCTCAGCTCACGTTTGGCCATGCGGGATGTTGAGTAACCACCAAGGTCTCCAGCGACACAGTGACTTACGCCACCCCAGGTCGAGTCAGCCACAGCCTTCCAGATAGCAGTCACATCAACTGTCATAGCTTTGGTATACAGAATACGGCAGTCAGAAGGCTCGTAGACGAATTGGAGAGGGGTGTTTGTCTCATCTCCATCGCGGATGCCGTCACGGAAGTTGACGTTGATAGCGTTGTTGGAAGAGCGGTAGAAAACTGTATTGTCATAGTACTCGCCTAGTTCAGTGGTGTTGAGTTGAGCACCCTCTTCGGGTGTAGAGAGCTCCTCGACAGTGTACTGGGCGAGAGATTGGATGTAGTTCCAGGGGAAGTTGTTCGTTCCCTTGACACCACCGACGGCTTGGGTGATACCCTCACGTGGGCGACCCCCGAGAGAGATATACTTGACGCCGGCGCGTTGACGCATGAGTTCCGAGAAGATGGTACATGTTGACGCGCAGTACCCATCGGTAACGACGACAACGTCCTCGGCGGCGAAAGGAGCCTGGGTGTAGTTTGAAAGTGGACCATAACCGTGGACGTAGATACCGCCCGAGTTTAGTGGGATGAGTGTATCGCTGAGATTCCACCGGAAGAGGTTGGTGAAATTGTCGCTCTTTTGCTCGAGACCAGGGCCAAACTTGTCCTGCCAGCTCTCGAAGTTCTCGCTGTTGACATCAAGATCAGATCGGTAGTTGAAGACAGACGAAACCACACCATCAACCAGCTCAGCAAGTGTTTCGTTCTGGCTGTCGAGCACGCGCGGTACACCCTCAGCAGCTTCAGAGAACTTGCGATTCAGAATCTCGGTGGCCTCGAAAGCACGGTAACGATCAGCAGCCGCGTGGTCGATGTCTTGTGGGAAAAGAAGTTTGTACAAGTCGTAGCCGAGCAGAATGGTTCCACCTCCGTTAGCAGAAACATCAATAACGAGCTTCTTCTTTCCGGCAGACTTGGCCGCGGCGAGGAAGTTGGCAGCAGTAGCTTGGAATTCCTCCTGTGCGTCGATACCGACGAAAGATGGCACGGAGAGTACAGCAACATCGGAGTAGTCGTCCTCGAGGAAGTAACCGCCAATTAAGTTATGAGCTTCGCGGAAAACTGGTGGTGGGTATCCAGGTGCGGGGATAGTGGGCATCGGTGTAGCCGAAGTAGTAGCGGAAGGTGTAGGGGTGGCTGAGGTCGAGTTGGAAGGCGTTGGCTCCTCAGTTTGGGTTGGGCCAGTAAACCAGAGTTTGTACAGGCTCTCTCCGTCGGTGATACCATCGAATGGGATCAAGACTTTAGCAAAGTTGTCGTAGGTACGGCTGGTACCGTTCTCGAATGTAAGCTCGGTAGTGGGACCTGGGTAGATCCAGCGACCACGACCAGAACCTGCAAAGGTACCGATACCAGATCCGACAGGGCCAAGAGACACGGTCGCGAGCTCGTAGAAGACGTTATTGTACAACGCATCTCGGTCTTGGAGAGATCCATACTGAGCCCAGTTCTCCAGGAAGTCTTTGGCGTCCTCGCCATCAATATGTGTGATGGGTGAGGGTGTGAAAGTGGCGCTGCCGAGTGACTCGGCCAGTACGTCCGCATAGACATAAGGCTGAGGAAGCTCCTTTCCGTCGCTGGACACAGATACAAGCGGCACTGGACGGGCGAAGTTGAAGACTGTGCCTACAACGTCAGGGACGTACACAAAGTGACCATCGTGGGTGCTTTGCAAGAGAGTGTAGAGCTCAAATCCGAACTATCCTGGATTAGCTCATACTCTTGATATCAGATCATGGACAGAAACTTACCTCGTACTCATTCTCATACGCTCCAGAGGTAACCTTGGCTCTGATCTCCTCGAGCTCGCCCCAAATGTCGACTGGTGGCTGCACCTTCTCGGCATACTCGGCTGGAGGGTCCTTCAGCCAGACCGTGTTACTCTGCCATCTGAAGTAAGGAACAACGCCGTCTACCAGGGCAAGAGCAGCGCTCTGGTTGAAGGGGACAGAGTTGATACAATCCCATGCAAGCTCAGCAGGTACAGTGGCAGTACCTGCAGTAATGTTCTTGCCGGCAATCGCAGCGCCAACTTGAGCACAAGGACTTGTCGCATTGTATTGTCGCGCATGGACGTGAGGTGCAACTGGCGAGGAAAGCGCAACTGAGGCCAGCGAGAGGCCCGCGACGGCATTGAAAAGGGAAGCCATGATTTCAACCCAAGCGACACGACAAACAGCTCAAAAAGCTAATTCCAAGCTCACCGTGCCATCTCGTCAATTGAACGACCTCAACCATTTTATACCTGCACAGCCTGTCCCACGGACCTGGTAGCAAACTTGCGCGTTCAAAAGGCAATAGACATCATAGCTGCAGGTGCTACCCTGTACTTGCCATCGCTAGACCCGTGTAGAACGAGGCGAACAGTGCTCTGGCGAATCAGCGAGGCGGATGTGATAGGAACTAGATTAAGAGCAACGGGCCTTGCATGCATGCATAGTTGCTCAAAAAGGAAGGCCGTGGTATGCTTGGTACTCTGAGCGATTGACGATCGCCTCCGGAACGGCATCGCGGTTCGGAGAAAAGTCATGTATGTACCCCAGGGTTACCTTGATTGACTGATGGCAAGAGCTTGGGATCGGAAGAGATGCAATGGTAATATTGCGACCCTGCTTTACACGCAAAAGCCACTTAGAACGTTGAATTGCCCGCCGTTGTAACGCCGATTGAAGCTTCGTGGAGTTGCTGAAGCTTTACACGCCTTGGGCCTCGCGACGCTAGTCAACTTCGCTACGCTGGAAGAGGCAGGCGCGAACTGCGAGGTGCCGCTTCGTCCTATCAACAATTTGAACATTCATCCCCGCTCTTGCGATATCAGTTGCCGAAAGCGACTTGGTCGTTCGGGCATCCATGAGTCATGACGGAGATGCAATGCATTCGTGTGGCTAGTAGAATGTAGTACCGCTCGACCAAGGGAATGGCACTAACTCCGCAAAGACCAAACGGCGACATCTCTCTCGAGATGACGACATTACATTTCCGGCTTGCGACAATGTATGAAAACACAATAAGCTTTGATATTCAGACTGACGCTCAGATCCGTCGCAGTCCGAACTGTAGGTTCCCAGTCTTAGATGAACAAGTATAGATTGGCACGGCCTTAGATTCGACATCTTAGGTACCAAGGTACTCGCGGTGAAACCTCCAGCACAACATCCTCGATCTGAATCCAGAATTTCAGTAGCTCGTTATATCAGTAGCTTGTTGTATACAGCTAGCAAGAGCAAGGTATCAGATCGAAACAAAGAAATTTGGTTTGCCTGTCGGTCGCATTGAAACGACGCTCGCGCTCACAGTATACGGTGTTATTTGTGTACAATGTGTGAAGACTACATGGTGACATAAAGGGATTTCAATTGCGCCGCAAATTCACAGTGCTGAGATGCAGTTAGCTTAATATACATTTACATGTAGCGTATATAACTTCCCGGTCAGGTAGAAAATAACATGTCAGACTCTTTTGGACATGACATACTTACCTGCACAGTCGCGTGAGCAATATTTTATAACCCACGTCAAACCTTCAGGACCTTCCGACGATCCAGTGTGTCCAATTTGTTTCGATGATTGGAATCCCGACACCTCGGCCATTGTTCAGACTATATGCCGCCATACCTTCCATCACTATTGTCTAGCAAGATGGTTATATGGAATTGGCAGTGAAGCCTGTCCAAACACATGTCCAGGCTGTCGTGCAGTGTGCTTTCCAAACCATTCAGAACAGGAAGTCTACCATGTCGACTTCGATTTGAATCCCGAGCTCTGGGCTGATTCGAACTACGCAAGTAATGACACCTTTGATGCCATAGCTACACATATCGACGGCATAGTTAGGCCGCTCCTGAGTCTCGACACAATCTGGGCGCGGTTCGGTATTGACCTCGAATGCTCAGAGGATCCTTCGCGCTTCCTTCAGGCTATGCGCCATACTGTCTCTACAGTCGTCGCCGAAAGTCGAATCTCGCCGAGTTCTCACGAAAGTCGGATGTCTATGTTGGCGCTCAACCTCAACGACCGGCTCACGATTGAGTTTCTGGTAATGTCACTATTTATCAAGACGCAGTGGGCGCTGATGACACCGACACAATGGGTCCATATACTTAGAGTACGGAATCGAGTCGGGCGTGATGCGTCCCGTTCGACAGATTTCGGAACTTCCACAGCTACTGCTTGGTTGGATCACATCAATGACCGCTACAAAGTGCGGTACGAAATCGAAATTCCCCGTTACTTCGCAAACGCTACTGTTGCCCATTGGAAGGAGACTAATACAGCAGGTCAGGTAGTCAACGAAGGTTCTCACGATTGTACAATAACTGACGGCAATTCGACGACTTATATCAATGTCCAGGGTACAGGTTTGAGTCCAGGACTGGTATTGTACTTCCAGAACGAATCACTCTGGATTTATGAGAGAGTGATCGGTAATATTGTTGGGTTCAACATTGATGAACACGCACGTGTTGTCATTGTGCGTGGCTCCGCTGGTCATACGTTCAAAGTACACTTCCTTCAAGATGAGCGGGGTGAGATTGCTACGACAACGGAACGTGAAGGTATGCCCTCTTCATGGGATTGGTAGCGTGTTAATGGACAGAATAGAGTAAAAATCTCTACGCTGCGTCGTTGTGAGAGGTACGTAAATACATATCTACAAGAACGAGCTGAAGTCGCAAACACGCTAAGACGTTCCCCACCAGGGCCCGTGGCACTCGTACTTTCCCCATCGCGTCTCTGTTCTAACCTTAGAACATACCGACCCCACAAACCACGGAAATGAGAATGTTCGACTTTCGCTCTAGATTCTTTCACTTCCACTCGTAAAGTTGCGACACGTTGTGGTAGGTGTTAGCGCCCAAGGTCGGCCATTTCTACACATAGCTCTCCTACTCCAGCCAGCTGTGACAGCCTACCTCCACCGAATAGACAATATGAAATATAGCGGGTAACCTTTTCACTCACCATAATTCTTCGCACATGCTGGAGCTAACATGGCAGGCTGTACTTCGTTTCTAATCCGTCTACGAACATCGACGCCTCCCTTTCCACCGTGAACACCCTCATTCAAGGCATCGAGACCAGCTTCCAAAACGCCACGCGTCAGCAAACACCATGGTCGCTCTCCTACCGTGCATTTCGCGATACCATACCTCCAGGCTACCAGTCACCTACGGGCGCAGACGGTAAACCCAAGCCATATACACATTCATACCAGCACCTCCTCCATCTCTCGAGCCTTTCGCCTAACCGCACATATGTCTTCGCGCAACCGCTAGCGCAACAAGAAACGATCACGTCGATACCGCTGCGACAACAAGATGCGCATGCTTCGATACTGCGGTACCAATGCTCCGCTCTGTGGACGCCGAGACATATACTCGCTGTGCGCGAAGGGACGTCTTATATTGCAGGTTTATGTACGATACAGATTGGGGAACTACGAGCAACACGCGAAGGACCGCAATCAGGCGCTGTGTCTTCGCCGGGTATCGTGGTCTGCATCAGCACACCAACGGGCGCTGAGGATGCAGACAACAGCATGAACTCAGGTTACGACACAATGGGAAACGGTACAGCAATGGATGTGGATGAAGAAGAAGTCGATATCGAATATGCGCAGACTCTAGTACGTGACTGCTGGAGTACGATCAAAGATGGGCGCGATCTGGGCCGGTCAGAGGTTAGGGAACTCATGATGGCTCCAGTTACAACAAACAATAAGGGTCGGGAGCAGGAGGCAATAGTGCGCATGTGGTGTGAAGCTCTACGCATGCGCGGTTGAGCATGTCGACGCAATCTCGTTTTTATCTTATTTATTACCAGATACCCAATGCATTAAGATACAGACTGAGGGTCAGTCGCAACGTGAAATCAAATCGTGACACATGCAAGTAGACGTGGACAATGGATAGCTTTACAGTTCGACAGACTATGCCAGGCCTACCCTACCCAGACACTCGTAAGACCGTCTAGTCTCATTCCCTCCTACCAATTCCCTAGGTATCCCTACAGGTATCTAAACTACAACAACGTAAAAAGAAAAAGCGAATGAAGAAAGAGAAGAAAGCGAAGGTGGTAAGGTCAAGTATTAAGGCAACGTTTCGCGCACATTCAGATTACAACACATAGTTGAGAATCGATCCCTAAAGCTGGATCAGCTGCGCGCCATAAACCCCAGACCGGACATATGCAAAAGAAAATTTGTTCGAAGATGAAGGTAGTAGTAACAACCAACCAGTAGATGAGTGGAAAGTATCGGACAATGAAGAAGATACACAACATCTACGATACGCTTACTGCGCACCGACCTCCTCTTCGGCCCAGCCAGGAAGACCACCGTCACCCTGGATGGCAAGACCGTAACCACCGTTACCACTGCCAAAGCCACCGATGCCGGAGCTCAGGCTGCCAAAGGAACCCTGCTGGGGTGCTTGAGTTTGCTGCATAGAGTGGTTGAAGGGACCTTGAGTGAAAGCAGGAAGGCTGACGGCACGGGAGTGTTGACCACGAGAGTTGAGGTTCGAGGGCGCAAGGAGACCACCAACAGTAGTAGTACCAGAGCCACCAGCTGAGGTACCGTTAATCAGGCTGAAGCTCGAGGTGCTCTGATGGGAGCTGTGAGAGTGGTGTGGCTGAGGGGTGTTCAAGTCAGCGCCGTAGAATGCAGCTTGCGGCGACTGGAACGATTGCTGCTGCTGTTGCTGCTGATTCTGCTGCTGTTGTTGTTGCATGCTAGCCTCAACCTGTTGTTGCTGCTGCTGCTGTTGCTGAGCTTGCAGGTACATCATGAGGGGATTGTTGTTGCCAGAGTTCATGATGTTACCTGAAGCAGGTGCTTGAACAGAGGGAAACTGTCCGTTGGTGCTTTGGCCAGAGCCTGGGGCGCCAGAGCCAGTCGGCGAGACTGAGGCACCAGCACGGTTAGGGTGTAGTCCGTTGATCGGCGATGGTGACTGAAGGCCGTCGCTACCAGCTTGCTGGGCCTGAGCCTGCTGGCTGTTCATCTGGCGGGGAGGGTTACCGCATCGGTCCTTTCCGAAGTTGACCTTGAATCGCTTGTATTCATCACGACCACGGATCGCTTCGATTGCCTTGATAGCATTGGCAATGTTGGTGAAGTTGACAAATGCACAGCTCTTCTCACGCAGAGTGTTGACCAGCTCAATTTCGCCATACTCGGAGAAATCCTGCCTCAGACGGTCCTCTGTCCAGGACTCATCCAGGTTGCCAATGTATACATTACGGGAAGCACCACCACTGACAGCAAGGGCAATCGCCGGGGGGAGAGCACCAGAGTGTTTACCCCAACCAATCTTCAAGCGACGGTTATGGATCATCAGTCCCTGCAGGTTGCTGAGGGCATAAAACGATGCGGCCGATGTTGGGTCGATGAAAGTAACGAAGCAGATATGCTTGTCCGGGATGTACCTAATGTGATGAAGGAGACCACCACGAACAACGTTGCAGATCTCTTCGATGGTAGTCTCCGGGTGGATGTTCCCAAGGTACACTGTTCGGTTACCCAAGTTGTTGACTCCTCCAGCAGACGTCGCGACAGCGGCAGCAGCTACGGATTGCTGAGCAAGCGCATTGGAGATCATATCGCGGTCGGCACCGTTCAGAACATGGGCGTATCCGGGAGCGATGCCAAGGTATTGCGCAGCGTTCTGTTGCTGGGTCTTGGAAACGTATGCGCATCGGTCCTTGCCATAGTAGACGCGCCTGGGAGCCTGCCACTTGGGCTCTTGGGGAAGCTGAGAAACAGCCTTGATGGCATTGCCAATTGACAAAAAGTGAACGAAACCGATAGCCTTCTCCCGGACGATCTTGACAGTGTCGATGGGGCCAAATTTGCTGAGGTCTTCGCGAAGTTCATCCTCTGAAACATCCTCGGACAAGTTGCCCAGGTATACGTTGCGGGAAGCGCCCGACTGCTGTACTGCCAAGGCCACAGATGTGGGAACCTGCGACGGTTTTCCCCATCCAATCTTAATATCCTGGCCTCTGATTGATAGCTTTTTGAGGATTGCGTCAGAGTGGAAGTGGGTGGCGGAGCTGCTGTCGAGGAAGGAGATGAAGGCGCAGTTCTTGTCTGGCAGAAGCCTGACGGACTCGATTTGGCCACTGCGTACGTGGCCAAGGATCTCCTCTGCGGAAGTCTCAGGAGGAATGTTGCCCAAGTATACGGTCCTGCTAGTTCCGGAGACGAGACCAGGCGCGATCGGCATGGAGGAGCCGAGCCCACCAAGACCCTGCGCGCCGTAACCAGGGAAACCTCCGGTAGGCGACTGCGGACCACCGAAGAAACCGCTGGTGGGAGACACCATGTTCTGGTAAAGCTGCGGTGAGAGAGGCTGTTGCAAGGGGCTGCCAACATGGTTGGACTGGTGGTTCTGCTGCTGCGATTGGTTCTGACCGGCGAACTGTGCAAAGTTCTGGAACTGCGGGGAAGCGAAAGCGGAGGGCGAGCCTGGCTGGAAGGGGCTACCAAGAAGCAGCTGGGACGGAAGCAGAGGAGTGAAGTTCATGTCGAAGCCGGTGCCTGGGGTTTGCAAGTCGTTGCCGTTCTGGTTGCCCGGGTTGAGTCTTCCAGTGTTGATGGACATGTTGTTTGCCCTCTCCGGGTGTCGGTCGCCATAGCCGGGCTGGTTGGTCGCAAAGGCGCCGTGGGAAAAGCCGTGGTGGCCACCGCCGTTCATCTGCCTGTGGAAGCTCGACTGGAGACGGGGCCCGCTAGGAGCGTTGGGGGCGCCCTCGTGTTGCTGCATACCGAGAAGATGCGGGGGCAGACTGAAGCTGTCCCGCGCGCTGTGAGATAGAACCGCCGTGGTGAAGGTGTATTATTGCGTCCGGGACTCGTTGGACCGGACGGCGAAATATGTACTGCAGAAGGTGAAGTTGCAACCGGTTGCAGGGTGGTAGCTAGGCTTGCGAAGATGCTGCTGTATTACAAGATGTAGAGCGGTCTGGAAGTGTTAGTCCCATCTCACAGTGCAAAAGACATGGTTGCGGAGACGTACATGCAAAAACACAATGGCAACGGGTTGTTTGCAGGTCTAACAATACAAGACAGGCTCCCAACACAGGCAATTGCAGCCCAAATGATCCAGGTACAGACGTCCAAAAGGGTACTGTCGCGGGCTTGAATAGTGAACGCAGCGGGGACGCAATTAAATGCAGTGTGCCAGAGTTGCCGAAGAACAAACTCGCGTGGCTTGTTTGAGGATGCGTGCACTAAAAGAGCGAACAATAAGAATGAAGTGCAAAGAAGCAAGCTTTGCCGGGAGCCTCGATGCGGGGAGAAGAGGAGGTAATGAACGAAGGGGATCGAAGAAGAGGGATGCGACCTGAAGTCGGAGTGGAGGAACGAAGAAAGAGGTCGGTGAGAAATGCTAACTAGCAGGGCACATTAGGAGGCAGGCGCAAATGAGGCAGCCCAAAGCGGACAGCTAGCGCACCGCTTATTTTAAACGCGCAGACCACGTCTGAATCGTGCAAACCACCGTCGACACCAACCGCTGCCCTGCAGTTCTCTGGACACGTAGATGCCTGTGCGAGGCGGCGTGGTATTTCGTGCAGCGACGCGCCCCAGTGCCTGGCGAAGAGGGTGTTGTGCTACCGGCGGTGCAGCTCGGAGCCATCCAGCGGATGCCGACGACGGGTAATTGCAGATATGCACACTCCGTCCCTGACTAGATGAGCCGCCTGATAGTGCTGCTCTTAACACGGGTCCCTTTTTCCTTTGTCGGGCGAACACGAAAGGGTCCAGATCGTATTGCGGCGGCTCCAGTTCCAGACGTAAGGATGGCCCTTAGTGCCAGCCTGCCCATCGCCTCGTCTCAGCAATCGATAGATACATAACGTTTCCACATGGTCTGCTTCCGGCGGTATACTACCGTGCACCGTCGCCGTGTGTGCAACAAACATGGAGCCCTCCCCATTATGGGTATCAAATGTCAAACGTGATTATGCGAAACCTCCACGTGTGTCATGCCTGCCAACCCCTGAGTTTGCTGACTTCTGGAATGACGTTTGCGCGTCCGTTTGACGCGTTCTGTACATGCCATACGCAGACGCTTCAGCGACCTGGGTACAGGGATCGATTCTAAGCGAGCACGTGACGCCGAACTACGAGCGACTGGTCAATCTGTGCTTTCCGACGATCGTGCATCCACCCGCTGTCAATTCTCCCATGGCAGAACTGTATCCGTCCATTGCGCAGTGCGCTGTTGTGGCTACAGCGCTCAAGGTGCTGCTATTTCCTGCTTAGTACGTTTACTTGCATAAAGTCCATGTTTGATCCTTCGTCCATGCTGACCATATCCGGCAGCAAGTCGACCGACTTCGAAGTTCATCGCAACTGGCTCGCTCTAACGCATTCCCTGCCCATTAAACAGTGGTACTATGAAGTCAGACACCCAGGCCATCAACACCAGTCAAGTAGTTCAGTCTAACCCTGTCCACAGAGAACCTCAGAATGGACTCTAGACTATCCGCCCTTTTTCGCCTACTTTGAGTGGCTTATGTCTCAAGCCGCTGCATATGTCGACCCGGGTCTACTAAACGTCAAAGATCTGGGATATGACAGCTGGCAGACTATATACTTTCAGCGTACTACAGTCATCGTTACCGAGCTTGTCTTGGTATACGCTTTGCATCTGTACTTATATGCCACCCTGCATGATATTGCCATTGCTAAATGCTTACCAGCTACGTGAAGACATCAAAGTCCAAGGTGACGGCCCATGCCGCTGCACTCGCCGTCTTGCTGTCTCCAGGACTCCTAATCATCGACCACATCCACTTTCAGTACAATGGCTTCCTCTACGGCATTCTTATACTGTCTATGGTCCTGGCCCGGAACAACTCGACACTCTTATTGTCTGGTCTGCTCTTTGCAGCTTTGCTGTGCCTCAAGCACATATACTTGTACCTCGCACCTGCTTACTTCGTTTACCTTTTGCGCGCTTACTGCTTAGGGCAGCGGTCGTCCTTCCCATACTTTACTATTCGGTTCTTCAACTGCGTCAAGTTGGGAGTAGGTATCGTTGCTGTCTTCGCAGCCGCGTTCGGTCCATTCGCGATATGGGAGCAAATACCGCAAGTGTTCAGTCGCTTGTTCCCATTCTCGCGGGGTCTATGTCATGCGTACTGGGCGCCAAATGTCTGGGCGATGTATTCGTTCTCTGATCGAGTTTTGATTTACCGTATGCAAAACTCCACCATCTTGGTGTATCGAGCTAACACATGCAGTTGCCCCGCGCCTTGGGTTACGCGTTGATCAAGAGGCAGTGAACAGTGTCACTCGAGGTCTTGTTGGGGACACGTCCTTCGCGGTGCTACCAGATATTAGCCCTTTGATCTGCTTTCTTCTTACACTTGGCACACAGATAGTACGTATACTTGCGGAGCAGGAGATTGATTGCACTAACCTCCCTCAGCCTGTTCTCCTCCGCCTCCTATACAAACCCACCTGGGAGGCCTTTATAGGTGCTGTGACGCTTTGCGGCTATGCATCTTTCTTGTTCGGCTGGCATGTTCATGAGAAGGCGATCCTGCTCGTCATAATCCCATTCAGTCTGATAGCACTCCAGGATCGCAGATACTTCGGCGCTTTCCGGCCCCTAGCTGTCGCCGGTCACGTATCGCTTTTTCCTCTACTGTACACGGCAGCTGAGTTTCCTGTGAAGACAGTCTACACTATCTTCTGGCTTGTACTCTTCCTTATCGCGTTCGATAGGCTAGCTCCTGCGTAGGTGCCGTCTAGTCTTGTTCGATCATACACTGACATGCCACAGTTCACCCAAACCCAGAATCTTCTTGCTTGATCGCTTCTCTCTCCTCTATATCGCTCTTTCAATTCCACTGATTGCATACTGCTCCTTGGTTCACGGGATAGTGTTTGGCTCTCGATACGAGTTCCTGCCGCTCATGTTTACGAGTTCGTACTCAGCAGTTGGTGTGGTAGGCAGCTGGGTCGGCTTTTTGGTAGTGTACTTCGACTTGTAGATATACTCATCTCAACTATACCTCCAACACAGCTCTTCCAACTCCTATTATTTCAGGTCAACGACCTCTCACTAAAGGCTATCATGCCTGCGATGTTATCTTGTCGTTGACTTAGCTTTCGTCTCATGTGCAATGGCACAGAATTGGATGATGGTATGTGGAAAATAACTGAATTGTGATTGCCAGATCACGCTCAGGAGCATAGCGGATACTTCGGAGAATCAAGTCGGATCGTATGCTTGACTGCTATTTAGCAAAGGAGAGACAGGACAACATCAGTCAGAAGTAGAGGCCAAACAAACACCTCGGAGCAGACTTGATATTGCAAAGATATCGTGACTGATGCCTGAATCTGTACCTGAAATCACGGCCTCAGGGGTGCGGCTCGAGGTGGGGGTAAAGTTGGTGACTTGCTGTGTCTGAGCAAGTGGGTCAGGCTGCCCCAAGGGTTTGCTCGGGGTGGCTCAAGGCATGGGCTTCTCATGGCCAACCTTCACTTGATCTTGATAAAACAAAAGGGTCATCACAGCAAAACAAAACGATGCATACGTATCGCAGTCTGAAAGAACTCGTTTTGAGGGTTCCAGAGAGTCCAAACACGTTGATATTTTGATGGTAGTGGGGTGCGTAGCTTTGATGCGTAGGTGGTAGGGTGCGAACGCAGTCCTTGCCGGATCAAGTATGGTATCTAGTGCCAAGGGACTACGGGCATCTTCTACTACCCTCCGCTCGCTTTTCTCCCCCATTGACTACTCTTCGACTAATTCTCTCCACCCTACCTTCCACCTTCGCAACTATCACGCCCTCGACATCCACGAACTTACTTGCAAGTCGCTTAGACGCGCTTTCGGAACCGACAGACGCGTCTCGGAACGCTACTCGGACCACCGAAGACTGCGACGACAATTTCGAGAGACCTTTGTCTGGCGCGTAAAGACAGGTCTTCGCCCTGACGCCTACGGAGGGGCCATTGCCCCCGTCTCTTCTCTCAAAGTACCTCTAGAGAAGGTATTCGGCGCGTTTGGATCGTCGCGACACTTCCGAAGTTTGCGACGCGGTACAGCAAACACCAAGAAGGCTACATGAGCTAGGGTACGAGCCAAAATGGTATGTGTCGGGTCGCGGTCTATACACGAACATATACTAAGAAGGCTCCAGGTTCTCTACAAGCGCAAGCCCGTCAAACACGAATCCCTACCCAAGAACCTCGACGACAGCACTGAGGTACGCCACATACTGTGCCGAACCACAGAACGTATTTGCTAAAGTTGCTGGATAGGTGTGGCATATCGAACAGACTGGAGAGGTCTTCACAGACTATGAGCGGTTCCTTGAGCGGTAAGAAAACATATCGAATGACGTCAGGCATGAGGACATATCTGATGAAGAATAGATATGACTTTTATCAGCAACGGAGCTTCACATGCCAGGCCACTGGCCATTCAGGCTACACGTATTTCGAGGCCCAGGAGAGCGAGGTAGGCTCCACGTCAATACTCGTCAAGGCCGATGAGGAGGTAACATCCGTGCAGACGGAAGCCACCAAGGAGATCAACAGCATTTTCCCAGATGGCTTGAGGTCTCCTGTTCTTCACTATGTCCAGTTCCAAGATCATCATCGGATGGATGATTTGGGTAGGTCAATCCCGTTTTGCTTAGTCCATGAATCTTGCTAATCACTTATATAGTAAATGATGTCTACGATGTATGTTCACAAAGCGGATTCGAATCTTCACACGAGAATGCCATACTGACATGTTATTGTAGCATTTCAAGGAACAGTTCATGTTAGGCGATCGGGTTTCCGTCGAAGGCGATCACTCACGCCGCTTCGGCAAGATCACTGAAATCACAGACAATAGTCGATTACACAGCATGTTTACTGGTCAATCGATGGACGATAGCATCCGTTCTTACACCTACGTTGTCACTATGGAAGACGGGGGTGAAACTGTCACCAAATATAAGGCCTCGGAACTTCAGCGGGATCGAAAAACCTACTCCAAGCTCATCTTGAAAGCTTTTCTGCGCAACGCGCTCAAGCGCGAGTCGTGGATCGGTGCGCCATGGATGGTCAAGGACAGTTTAGCAAAGCGATACGACATCCCAACCAAACTTCCAGACAAGAAGACTAGAGACGCTCTACTAGCCGCTAAGCGGGCTGCGAATGCTGTACCGAACGGTGTGACCCAACCTGTTCAACAGCAATATCCACAGCAGCTACCAAACGGTCATGGCTCACATATGAATGGTCACAGACAGCCTTTGCCACCTGGGCAAGGTCAGCCAGCCTTTGTCAACTTCTCGGCCAGCGGCCCTCCACCCTATGCGCAGCAGCAAGGCGTCATGCCTCCATGGGCAGCTGCTAATGCTACTAATCGCCCGGCATATTTTATCAACGGTCCTCCAATTTACAATAGTGGACCTCCGCCGATTGCGAATGTTCAGCCGCCACCACACATCTTGGCTCAGCTGCAGCCTCACCTTGCTGCGCAATTAATGCAGATGCCTCCCCATGGTCATGGCCCGCCCATCAACTTTCCGTTCCAGACCAGCTTCAATCACCATCAAGGTCCTCGTCCGACAAATGTTCCGCAGCCTCAACAGGCACCTCCGCCGCCCCGTCCAGTGGAGTATATTAAATATCCATGCGAAGATTTAGAGATCAAGCAACCTCGTCTTCAGGTCAACCGGCCGCCGCTTAAGTTCTTCTCCGACGACGTACCCGAAGGAGTTGAGCCGCCTGCAGAACAGAAAAAGACGGGTATCTTGATGAAGAGTATCGGCCCATTACTCTGTATTTGGGAGACTCTCAACGTTCACGACACCATCTACATGCTAGACTCGTTCACTTTCGATGACTTTGTTGATGCTATGCGATTCACGCATGAGACTGTCGAGTGTGAGTTGTTTGTAGAAATGCATTGTGCAATTCTAAAGCAGATCGTCAACGGCTCTGGTAAGATTCAGACCAGCCTACCCAACCTAGCCGATGAAGATTCGTCAGACGAAGAGTCGAGTGAGGAGTCAACGCCTACCCCTGAGCCTGAACCGCCAGTTCGAACTACTCGTAGTAGCTTGAGGAAGTCGGGCGCAGCGCAACTTGTGGTCAAGCCACGCACACCAACGCCTGAGCCTCCAAAGGAACTCCACAAGGCTGAGGAGTTCGTCACTGACTTCGACTGGGTTGAGCAGTGTAAGATTCGCAATTTCGCTGATGGAGGATGGCAAGCAATTGTTGTCGCAATCCTTTATCGCCTATCATTCGACTCTGCTAGAAAGGAAGCTTGCGATGAAGTTCTTGCTGAGCTGTGCCCACCTGAGGAGGAGCCTACCATGGCCACCATTGCCAGTAACTACACTACGCTCGATGTGAACCTACGCATCTCGGCACTTGAAATGATTCTAAGCTTGACTGTCGTCACTGAGAACTTCCGCGATCAGCTTGTTGCTGCCGCTCAGGAGATGACACGCCTGCGCAAGGAAAAGATTGAGTATCAACGCAAACGTAAGGAGCTGGCCGATGAGCTATTCAAGTTGGACTTGGAGCGCAAGATTCATCTTCCAGCAAACACACCCGCCTCGCCTACGGATACCAAGATGACCGAAGATGCTGATGTGTCTATGAATAGTGTCAATGATGCTTCCAAGGAAGCAGATGCTGAAACAAACGGTGGCGACGAGCTGACAGCATCGAAGGGCAGGACCCGCCCAGCTAATAAGAACAAGCGCAAGGCAGCTGCTGAGGAGGCTCGTAAAGAGAAAGCCAAGAAGGCTAAGGCGGAAGCAGAGAAGACCAAGAAGCAGAAGGAGTGGGAGAAGCTACTGCAGGCGATCGAGAAGAAGAAGGATGAACTCAAAGATTGCGAGGACAACATCAATGAACTCGACGATGATCTGCGCGAGACTCTGGTACACCGTAGCAAGATTCTTGGCAAGGACCGGTTCTTGAACAAGTACTACTGGTTCGAGCACAACGGCATGCCCTTCGGCGGTGTTCCTAACAGCTCTACTGCCGAATATGGATATGCCAATGGTCGCATCTGGGTACAAGGACCGAGCGAACATGAACTTGGACCGAACCTAGAAGAGCCTGCCCTCTCCCAAGATATGCAGCGTTTTGGCTACACTGTTCCGCAGCGCAAAGAGCGAGAAGAAGGCCCGACCCACCTATCGAACTCCAACCAGTGGGCATACTACGACGATCCAGAAGACATCGACAAGCTGCTTGTGTGGCTCGACGAGCGAGGTCACCGAGAGCGTGTTTTGCGTAAGGAGCTACAAGCGTTCCGTGACCGTATCGCTGAGTACATGCTCAAGATGCGGAAGCACCTAGAAGATTCCAACAAGCCCCAGGAAGAGGAAGAGGATGACAACAAGACTCGAGTGTCGACACGCAATAAGACCAACGCCGATAAGGATGTTCCCAGGGATCGCTGCTTGCTCTGGACCAACAGCATCATGCGTGAGGAGTTCGGACATAACCATGTCGAAGAGTACGAACCACCGAAGAAGGGCAAGGCGAAGACAGTGAAGGCAACCAAGGCTAAGGGCCGAGGACGCTAACGCAGTCTCTTGGTGCCACAAGCTCACACAAGAGGCGAAGCATAACGGAGACGACCACCGGCTTGCTCTAAACCACGGCCACAGATCACTACATATGAGCTTACGGAGCAGCAATGCCTCAAAAGCTCGCCAGCTCAGAGGAGCTACAGAGAAGAGTTGAGATACCGGAGCATATTCACGAATGATGATTCAGCATATTTTGGCGATTTACGGAGTTTCGATACCATGAGCATAGGCACTCAAAGTACATATCGTGCATTTCCAGGCGTTCGGAGAGGTGCGTAGCCGACTGTCACTGCGGTGAGGTGGCTCGCTGGGAGGTTTGATTCAGCAGAATCCCAAATAACTGACTGCGGCCGGTCCTTTGTGAGTGTCCGTGTTTGGCGATTTGCCGAACTTGATATCCAAATGCTGTTTCCAGCAGGAGCATCTTGAGTAAATGTGTAGCACTTAGCATGTATTATAAGCGTATTGTTAATACAGTTGAAAATGCCAAAAAAAAAAGTTTCAATATAACTATCGCGTGCAACGCGATGCCTGAGAACATGGTGAAAGCTAACCTTGAGACGAAGTGACGAAGACGTGTTTGTGCACGATACATAATCATCATACGAGATAATTAGTGTTCGACATCACTGGGAATCGTACAGTTTTATCAGTCTTACCATTGCAATCCATGCTTTACTTCAGTTCACGGACTGTTGATGTTTGATTGATAGCAGCTGACCGGTTGGCCATTTCGGGTTAGTACGCGATGCGCGGCAGCTTCACGCGACCGGAGCCCATCAGCGGCGCATGCCTCCAGACCCGTCGCATCCCATCAACAAGAGACATTTCCGCATCTGGAACATTTGCACCGCACCTAGAAAGATCCCTTGAAGGGATCAGAGGCACGCCGAAGCATTCCGCAGACTTCATAGAGCTGCCAACATGGCTACGAATGGCGCGCGAAAGGGTGAGCTCAACTCCGCACCCCTCCCCGGCTCCGCTACGAACGGGACTAACGTACCGCAGCATCTTCAGCCACAGAGTTCGGAGGGAGCTCTAGCCTACTGGAAACAAGCGCAGTAAAAGATGTCGTCAAATCGGAGAAACCAAGAATCAAGTTGAAGATCAAGAAGCCGGTCCCGAAGCCATCGATCCCTGGGAATTGGAAAGAAAGCGATGCGACAAGTACGTCTGCCATAACGCGCTGTATGCGTACATGCGCATGAGTCTATGGGATTATCTGACATGTTACTAGATGTCGAGAACAAAGCGACCGCACCATCGACTACTTCGCCAGTAATCAACCCTCTTGACGAGAAAACTATAGCTGGTTTTCCCAGCGGCCTGCCCCTAGACGACAAGGTAGACACAGTACAGTGCAAGCACTGTCGTCGACCTGTCCTCCGTGCATCTTCGGCTGCACACATTCGCGACTGCTTGAACAAGAAGCAAGAGAAGCTCAAGAAGAAGAAAGAGGCCAAGGAGGCTAAAGACGCAGCTCTTAGGAAAGAGAAAGGCGAAGACGACGAGGGTGGCAAATCACGCAAGTCAGCCATCAAGGGTGCTTCGATAGACGGCGATGGCGCAAAGAAGGGCAAGAAGCGGAAGCTTGATGGAGATGCAGAGAAAGCACCTAACGCTAAGAAAAAGAAGAAGGATGAACCCAAGCAGAAGGGAGCAAAGCCCAAGGGCCCGGTCGATGTCGAGAGGCAGTGTGGTGTTTCTCTACCAAACGGTGGATACTGTGCAAGAAGTCTGACCTGTAAGAGCCACAGCATGGGTCTCAAGCGGGCTGTCCCAGGACGAAGTCTGCCGTACGACATGTTGCTGGCGCAGTATCAGAAGAAGAACCAGGCTAAGATCCAACGTACGTATTACACTGTCTCTTGCTGCCGTATATCGTGTGCTGACGCATTTCAGGATCTCTTATCGACGCAAACGCGCCCCTTCCGGAAGATCTCGAGCCATCAGGCGCTGTCGATTCGGACGAAGAAAAAGATTCTATAATGGCTGCCCTCGCCCGACACCGACCGCGACCCATGGCAACGTACACGCATACCTCGCAACGCTCGAAGTACCAATACATCCGCATGAAAGGCATGATCCGCTCAGCGCTTGGCGCACCTCCAGGCGGAGGTGGATCCATGTTTTCAGGCGGTGACAACATGAGTACCGGTCGTGGCATGGCTCTCGGCATGATGGGCGCACCACTTAGCGCAACCAACGAGCACTTCCCACAAAGCGCTGGATTCGGTGCACCACTGAGCGCTGGTCTGGACAGCGGAGCAGGAAGCAGGAGACCAAGCGCTATTGGTGCTGGTGGGCCTCGGCAAATACTGCCCGGTCAACTACCAGGTCCTGGACAACAACGGAAGGGCAGCATGGCGAGTGTTGGCGCTACCTAGGAGGATATGCTACCAAAGGCGCTCTTGTACAGGGGCAAGGACCACGAATCAGACGGCCAGCAGAGTTAACTAACCGTTTTTCTTTTTCTCCCAACTATGGCTGGAGGTTTGACGGAGTACAGATGTAGTCACGCTCACGGATGGGATATGACGATTACATGATGATCCTTGTATGGGTCAGGAAAGGTTTCTTGGGTTTTGGTTCCTGTATTACTATCTGGGGTTGGGAGTTTGACATGATACCCTCTTTGTTTTTACGTTCACTAGGAGACCGTCTAGAGTAGACAATGGTAATGTGATTTTATCACTTGGATTCCGTATAATTCTCATGATTCGTCGTGAAGCCGTGGTCTGCCGAGATGAAGACTATGAAAAGTGTGAAAGGCAACAAGAGAATAGGATGACTCATACACTGCGAGAGCAGTTATAATCACTCCGAGACAGAAAGACTACGACTCGCCTTGCACACCCCAATATCCCGCTCTCTGTGGTTTTGGTACCGTCATCTTGAAGTGCAAATCATCCTCGTCCTCGCCACTTCCTAGCGCATTGTCATCGTCGTCTTCAATGTTGTACTCTTCGTCGTCACTTCCATGACGATATTTGGACTGATACAAATTCCGATCAAACTCATCGTCGTCGCTCATCTCATCTTCGGGATAGTCATTGGCGTAGTAATCTTCAGCATTCTCATCTTCATCGTCGGTATCAAATTCTCGGTCGCTAGTCTCTTCGTTATCCCACCAGTCTGCGTCCTCTTCGCTGATGACCAAGAGACCGACTGTGCCTGTTGGTGCTGGGGCGTCTGGTAGAACGGGTTCGCGGACGTAATGGTCGTATACGTATTCGCTATCAATGTCCATTGCATCGCCATCGACGGTTGAATTGTCTTGGGCAGCGAGAGCTGCAGCCTTGTCTGGATGTCGTTCTGCAAAGCGTTTTGCTGGAGCTTTGGGCTTGTGTTTTGAAGGAGAGGGGATAGGAATCTCGAGGTTGTCTACTTTTTCTACCTCTTTTGACAGAGCCTCCAGGTTGCGGACATCATTTTCTGAGGGTTCGGTGACAGGGGGTTTCCGGTGTATGGAAGGCTTCGCTGAGTGGTGGAGTGCGCTGCCTGCGCCTGGTCGCTTTCGTGGTCGCTCCGGTAAAGCTTCTGGTACTGGTGCTTGCACTTGTCCACCTGTCGGTATGTCTTCCTTCTTGGTGACTTCTTGTTCTTCTACGAAATGCCGTTTTGCACCAATTCTTGAAACGGGGTCGAGGCGAAATCGTCGGGCGAGCGTCGGTGTTGGCGGTGCTGATGACGTCTGTTGGACGTCGTCGCCCGGCTTTGTGAGACGCCTGTATGCGAAGTTGCTACTCCTCTGCCGCTTGATTTCCTTTTCGCCGTGCTCGATCCTAAGGGAGTCGACGGGGGTATCGGTGCGCTTTCGTTTGATAGAGATTGTGTTGGGTGGAAGTTGTTGTGACGACATTGTGGCAGCAGTGGAGGAGGACGTGATAGCAAATGAGTAGTCCAAGCCTGGATCGATATTTCGTATAGATATCTTGGTGGTGAACGGGTCCAGCGAATCGGAGGGGCAGCGCGGGGAGGTGACATCAAAGCATTCCAGAAGCCGCGCAGAGCCCCAGTGCACTAGCGCGATCTACACCCGCGTGTCACGCCTCGAGCTCACCCACGCGATATGATCATGAGTCTTACTTGTACCCACACGACTTGAACATGTCTGCCTGTGCTCACTCGTACAGTCCTACTATTGCTCTTAAAGACGTCCCTTGCTTGTAGACGTGCACCGTTATATCCGCAACTCCGCAATACATCCCCGAGCACACCTCAAACGCGACGACGCCTGCTATCATGGATCGGGTGCGGCAGATATTCGAGCGCGAGAACTCGTCAGCCGCGTATGAACCGCTACAGGGGGGATCTGAGCGGCCAGATGGCGAGCACATTGAAGCAGAGGAACACGCATTCTCATGGACCGACTATGCCGTCTTCACGCTGCTGGGCGTCTCTATGCTATGGGCTTGGTTGGTAACCCAGACATCACGGCGTACATGATACTGACTGCACTAGGAACATGTTCCTGGCAGCAGCCCCGTACTTCCAGCGACGCTTCGAGTCCAGCGATAATCTGCTCCGCAACTTCCAGTCTTCCATTCTATGCGTCTCCACTGTAGGCAACCTAGGCTCCATGATGGTCTTGACCAAGCTCCAGGCCCGTGCCAACTACCCCAAGCGTATCATCGCATCCCTCGCCCTGAACGCCGTTGTCTTCACCTTGCTCGCTATATCCACAAAGTTCTTCTTGAACATATCCGTTGGTGTCTACTTCGCCTTCCTCATGCTCATGGTCTTGAGCGCTAGTCTGGCGACAGGGCTCTGTCAGAACGGTGTCTTTGCATACGTATCGGGATTCGGAAGAGAAGAGTATACACAAGGAATCATGTCTGGCCAGGGCATTGCTGGCGTCCTGCCTTCCATTACCCAGATCATATCCGTCCTATCAGTGCCCAAAAAGCAGCACGCCCATGGAGCACCGCAAGAGTCAAGCACATCTGCTTTCATCTACTTCCTAACCGCTACTGCTGTTTCTGCTGCAACCCTGGTAGCATTCTTCTACCTCCTTTCCCGGGCTAGCTCCAAGCAGCGCTTATCGCACGCCTCACTCAATGAAGGACCAGAATACGACCCGGCTCACAGCGAGCGCAAGAGCATACCACTAACGAGATTGCTCAGGAAGCTCTTTTGGCTCGCCGGCGCCGTCTTTCTCACTTTCACAATCACCATGTTCTTCCCAGTCTTCACGCCACAAGTGCTGAGCGTGCGCGACCCTTCAACTGCACCTCGTCTTTTTCAGCCGGCGACTTTCATACCTCTAGGCTTCTTCTTCTGGAACCTTGGTGACCTTATGGGCCGAGTAGGACCCGCTCTGCCTGCCCTACGTCTTACGCATCGCCCGCGCCTCCTATTCGTCTTGTCTATTGCGCGAGTATTCTTCATACCCTTGTACTTTCTCTGTAATATCGGTGGAAGGGGCGCCGCTATCAACTCCGATTTCTTTTACTTGTTCGTTTTGCAGTTACTCTTTGGCATAACAAATGGCTACTTGGGGAGCAACTGCATGATGGGTTTCGCAGAGTGGGTTGAGCCGGAAGAACTTGAGGCAGCAGGGAGCTTTATGTCATTGTCGCTAGTTGGTGGTCTCACCACGGGAAGCTTCTTGAGCTTCTTTGCTGCACAGTCCTCGTGAGCTTGGGCATTCTCATGAGTGTGGCTTACCCATGCGACCAGCATCAGCGGGTTCGTTGATAGCTAACGTTGAATATGAAATCTCCTATGAGCCACGTAGAACCGTTTCTTTAAATCTTCTTCAAATCTTCTTTCAACTTTGCAAAACAATGGCTACTAACATCATCTACATAGTTGTTAGATGCCAGCTCCACCTTCGCACTACTCAGCAGAAACAAGACAGTGGGAAATTCAAAAAACCCAAATTTAGCTGGACGGAGAAGACGGCACAGAACAATGCTTTCCTCCAGCCCGAAGGGTCAGGGAGCACATACGAGGTGGTAGAACTAGAAGCTGCAGATGGCTCACGATGGAAGACCAGGCTAGTCCATAGCACGTCTTGTGAAGAGGACGTTCGCATCGCTGGTCACAGCCATATCAAAGAGGTCGCTCTGCAGCACCGGATGGAAGAAGCTAGGAAGCATATAGACGAGCTCAAAAAAGCAGAGATCACGGTAATGGGAGCTCCAAAGTCTCTATGGAATGACGCGGAACCGAATGATGACTTATTTGAAAGTATCTTTTACATTGTACACAAGCCGGTGACGCTCGGTGATGGGACTAGGATCATCATGACTAGGTATTGGTGGGACGTGGTTGTTGTAAGTTTGGGGATATAGGCAAATAACCTGAATGCCAGATATTAGCAAATGCTGAAATATTCTTTCAGGTGGCTCGTATTAGTTTGTTCTCATCGAAGGCTCGCAGAATGAAGCTTGCTCAATCCAAGGTCTCGCTATAACTTTGTCCATACCCCTCCCAAGGCGCTATGGAGAAAGCGAGACGGCTGTTCACTATGCCTCCCAACTCCGTCTACCTCGTCATTCATTCCCAATCACTCCTTACAAACCCAAAAGATAAACCCTGTTTTCGCGTTGTTACCGAATTGTCCAACCTCCATGCTCGCTTCACCAGCCACGACCATGGCAATCATAAATACACCGATGTTCGCGTCATAACTTCCGGGACTAGGCTCGGAGAAGGGTGGAAGGTCGAGCTCGAACACGATGTTCAACAAGACATCGAAATCGTCGGCTGGTGCAATACGCTAGAAGCCGCTGCAGAGAAGTTGACAAACAGCTTACTGGATAACAATAATGCACATGAGCAACGTACAGCGGAGGAAAATGGCGATAAGCAGAAAGTACGAGTGACGTTGGAAACTTCTCTAGACGGGAACTTAACCGCATTCTGCCGCATCAAGTCAACCCAGACGAACTTTGACGGGTCAACATTGCAAACCACGACGTCCCACTGGTATGAAATCATCCGTGTCTATCTTGAACACGAAAATATGTATGACGTGTCATGGCGCGAGAAAGCCCGTTCGTCTCACCTGGAGGCCTCGAAAAAAATTGGTATCCTCTCGATGAAGATGAGAAGCCAGGGGCTTAGTCAGTCGGAGTTAGATGAGCTAGACGGGTTGCGCAGGGGCTTGGGATACTTAGTTGTTGCAAAGGATGATTTAGAGGAAGTTGTAAGGTATGTAAGGGAAACGGAGGAGGAAAGAAAAGGGGTGGAGGAGTATATTTAGATTGAGTTTGTGCCGACTAGCGATAGCGATGGCCAGGATGAGAGACATAGGGGAAAGCGGTATGTAGAACTGGAAGTGAATGATGACATGATCATAGGGCCGAGTGGCTCGCGGTCGTGCCTCGAACACTGTGCGGATTGTTTTTTTTATTGTATCTTGTCTCTTTTCTTATCGTTTTGAATATTCGGACTTCTCACAAGGCACCCAATTCCTTGAGTTTGCTGATCATACCGTCTACATCTTCAACCTTGACACCGCCCTTCCGTGGCGGTGGCTCGGTAACCTTGACCGTCTTCAACCTGATCTCAGTGTCCAGCCCGTAGTCGCTCAGACTCTTCTTGTCCAGCTTCTTCTTCTTCGCCTTCATAATGTTGGGTAAACTGGCATACCGGGGTTCGTTGAGGCGCAGATCCGTAGTGATGACCATGGGTAGCTTGGCCTTGATAGTTTGAACACCACCATCGACTTCTTGTACTACCTCGACAGTTTGGTCATTGATTGTGACTTTGGACGCTTGGGTTGCTTGGGGCCAGTTCAGCAGGCCTGCGAGCATTTGTCCTGTTTGGCCGGCATCGTCGTCAATGGCTTGTTTCCCTAGGATGACCAAATTGCTCTTTTGCTCATCTACTACTTTTCGCAGAAGCTTCGCGACACCAAGGGGTTCCAGGGCATCCTTTTCTTCTACAACTACGTGTATGCCTCGGTCTGCGCCCATGGCCATGGCTGTGCGGAGAATATCTTGAGACTTGGGAACTCCCGCAGAGAAAGCGACAATCTCTTCTACGTTGGGGGCGTTTGCATGGTGGGCCTTCTTTTCGCGCATGCGGACTGCTTCTTCGATGGAGAGTTCGTCGAAGGGGTTCATTGAATGTTTTACGTTTGCGGTTTCTACGGCGGTTTGGGCGCGGTTTACGCGGGGCTTGACCTTTTCATGGTGTCAGCATACTAGCCGGCACGGTGGCTTGTGTGCTCATCGTCTTGAGCATCTCGTCTTCGAACATCATCTTTCAGACACCCAAGCTGAACACTCGAGCGTCATGTCTAAAAGTCGGGTCAATGAACGTACCGCATAGTCAATGACCCGCTTAACGGGTACTAATATCCTCAATCCTGACATTGTGTGTGTTTTGCCTCTTCAACACCTGGCAGCGCAATGTTCTGGGGTATCACAGGTGATGATGTAGAAGAACCAGGGTGGGGGATAGCATCGGAGCTCGTCCTTGAGTTCGCGATGCTTAGCCGAGGCTTTTTCCGATGTCCGCGTCGGCCTTGGCGGAGATCGTCGTCATATGGTGGCGCACGCGAACTACATCTAGAATACATGGAGGACAACCACAGTGTCGTTCATACAACTCGCTACTTCGTGCTTCACATTCTCATCATGATGCTTGCAGATCATTCTCGCACGTTGTTGGTAGTAACCTCTGACGGCCCCCTCAATTCTATCAACGAGCAGCGATTCACGAGTCACGAACATTCAAAGACACCATTCTCAACATGTTGCGCACTGCGGACCTTGCACCAGCTGTGCAGACAAAAGCGCCCTTTCTCGGAGTTGTTACCAATGAGAAAACATCGAGTATATGTTCAAGAACCAGTTACCCCCTCGGCAAACTGCTTACAACTCGCACAAAACCCGAAAGTTCTAGCGGCGTTGTACTCCCAACATTGTTGCGCGTATTCTGGCGTCGTAGTCCCGCAGCCATCACCTAGAAGTACACAATCATATCCATTGCTAAACGCATCCGTCAGTGTACCTCCTACACACTGCAGATGTGAAGATACGCAGTCAGTATATGCCTCATATGCGTTCCGTACAGGCACAGCTTACCTGATCCGTGTTGACACCAGTAAAGAATAACGTTCTAATGCCCTCTTTATCCAAAAACTCTTTGAGAGGCGTCGTTGAACCCCACATTCCACTCATTCTGTTCTTATGTATCCAGACATCGGGTTTACTCTCTAACTTGCTGCCTTCATCGAACATGGTGTCGAGTGGAGGTTGGAGTGCAGCGTTCCAGGAATCGCGCATGAGTAGTTTACCTCCCTCTACAGTTTTGCCATCCGGAAACTTGAGAGTCCCGCAGTCTGCCCCAATTCCACGGTAGAAGGACTGATTTTCCTTGCCATGACGATCCACGCTGATACTCTCTTCGTGATGCCCGAAAGCGTCGTCAGCTTTGAAGTCGACGTCTGCGGGGATGGAAAAGAAACCAAAAGCGCGCTTCACTGCTGGTGGCATTTCTTCGACTTCCTCTTCCGTAAGCCCCCAGTTCACCCATATTACTCTGATGCCGGCTTTCCGCGCCGCTGGTATGGCATGTGCGGCCAACTGTTCACAAGCAGCGTGTCCCGGACCTTTCTGGTCGCGACCAAAGGCTTCGGAGAGAAAGAAGTTTTGCATATCAATAATGATAAGGGCGGACTTTGACGGATCGATCGTAATGGGTTCAGTTGATGTCTGTATGATATGTGTAGGACCAGTAACTGGCGACGAATGTACTGACGGATGGGTGAGATCAAACCCATTTTTGGAAGAGTGTGACCAAAAGTTCGAAGGCGAGCCTATCAAGGCTTTGCGGTGTGGTTCTGTTGGTATTGTAGAAGACATGGTCGCGGCAATTGCCGATATGATAGGTTTGGGCGATCGGTGTTGATTCTGAGCGTTGAAACCTATGCAACGTGACAGTAGGTTTCGAGACTCATATTCAATAGGTACTGGGAAAGCCAGCAATGATATAAGTCTTCAAACAGTCATCAAATGGTGTGGCCACTATCAGAGTGCCGGATAAGGAAGGCCAGTATCTCATCTGCCGAGGCGGGGTAGTTCGGTGTAGATCCGAGATAGTCGTTTTGTAGAGAATATGACCAAGAGGTATTTCTACATGCATATCTATGCCCCTAGACATATATTAAGATTGAGCTATGATACGGTGTTACTGGAATCCAGCAAGTCGCTTCCTCGCGACTTGCAGGAGCTGCGACGACCCTTCTTTCTGATTGGTCGTGTTCGGGGTCTCAATTATCTGATGCAAATATCTCCTGGCTCGTTCGTTGTTACCGATGGAGTCATAGTAATCCGCAAGCTGCAACATTGAAGGTTTGTGGCCGATGACAGACGCGACTTGTTGCCACTCTCGCGCCAACGCAGCAGTACTGCCTTGTCTCCAGCTTAGCACCCAGTTGAGCGCTTTTCGTATGCTGTCGCTCTTCAAAATAGTAGATTCTACTGTCGCCACTTCTTGGTAGAAGTCGGTAAGATTTAGTATTGCTTGTTCATGGCCGGATGCTGCTGCTTTGCTGGTATATTGCAACCACTTCTGACTTGTCCTCGGCTCAAACGCTGCAAGCTCATAGTATGACAGTGGATCATCGCCTTCAAGAGCGCCCTTTTGAAAGTAAAACTTGGCTTCTGCTTGTACTTTGGGGTCTTTGTCTGCTTTGAGAAGATAGCCAAGCGCATTCCATGGTGCTATGAGAGGCAATTTCATTGCATGCGCTGATTGTCCAGGCTGATATTTGAAAGCTGCAGTTGTGATGACTTGTTGATATGCTTTCTTAGCTTCCTGCTTTTGTCCTGCTTGCTCCAGGAAGAGTCCTCGTAGAGTTGAGATTTCCAGAACCAAGCCAGGATCCTTTTCCAGGGACTGTAGGTCGATCGCGTCGAGAGACAGACGATACTGGGCTATTTCTTGCTTTGGAAATAGTCTTGTGATCTCTTGAGCAGAACTATGGCCTGAGCCGCCAAGATAGACGGCGGTCAGGATGTGTGTTATCGCTAGAGGGTCTCCACTTTGCGCACATCCCTGAAGCAGCAGTCCAGCGGTATTCTTGTGTTGACTTGGAGGCAATTGAGCTCTTTTCGCCGCATCGCCAATATCAGGTATCTTGAAAGTGACGATTGCAAGAGACGCTACATCGTTCAGCGGCACGTTGTATTCTGCTTGTGTTAGTAACATCTACGAGTGTACGTATGGGGATAACACCCACTGTTCACTATGCGCAAGACGTTTTTGCCGTGGGGCATGGTGTTCTTATGCGCAACGAAATCATCATAGATGCTCATGGCAGTACGAGGCTCTATTTTGTGTATTCCTTCATGCTTCGTCAAAGTGTAGAAGCCAAGTCGACCGCGTGCATCGACATCAGCGCGCAACCTCGGAGCGTCAATTCTTTGCTTGGTAGCATAGTTCTGGACTCGCATGCTTGTTGCAAAGTCGCACGAAGATGTTGGATATCTCGTGGCATTGCGACGAATGGCCAGAGCGAGTTGATGCGATTGACACATGATGCAAGGTTCCAACCTCGCAATTGCTCTGGCTGAGCGTAAGGCTATTCGGGAAGCCGCCATGGTGACTCTGTGTCCAGCCGATAGAGTTGTGTGGTGGGAGATTGAGTCCACCATATGGTGGCCGCCGTTAGCCTCGGAGGTCCGCAATGACCGCGAAATCTTGGCACGCCAGAATCTTTTTGCATGTCGCGAACGATCCACAACCCAGCAACGACGAGCACAATCGCGGTTCGTACACAACGCATCCAAGCCCACAGAAACAGAGTCGGAATGGTCACTACACGAGGCGGAACGGAAACGCCAGGCGCGCCGACGCCGACACCAACACCACGCAGCTCGACGAGGAAAGCAGCAGGAAAGCGAGAACTCGAGTCGCTAGAAACACCGACACAAGCAAAGAGGCAGCGGAAGTCTGCGTCTACACCCTCGTCCAAGAAGAGAACTACTAAAAAGGCGTCTGAGGCGGATGCGCCTTCGCAAGAGTCTGCAGACAACACCTCTGACACCGTCGCCATCAACGCGTCTGCAACAGAAGACCCCCAGACACCAAAAAAGGATGACCTTGCACCACTCGGACGTCGATCCAGCCCTCACGTTGTAGTCAGCAGGAAGTCACCGGACGACTCTACGGCCACAGACAGCTTCGGGGAGAGCAAAGACGAGGCCCCAGCAACTTCACAAAACCCGTCTTTCTACACACCCGCACAGCAGCCTGGCTCTGGCTCTGTATATGCGACACCGGCTACAACATTTAAACAGCAGCCTGAAGGATCACCTACACCGAAGGCTAAGACGGCAACTCGTCAGACACCCGCATCGACGTCAGCGAAGAAGGGCAAGGGGCGCCCCAAGAAGGTCGCAGAAACACCATCCAAGTTCCCCGACGAGATCCCAACGTCCTCATACGAAAGTAACGCTGCTCCGATACCCTCGCAAGATCACGTTTTTCCTTCTGCACAACCCAAGAAGGCGCACAAGCGCTTTGGTAGTGAGGAGCTTGCAGAAGCGCAAGAGTCGCTCGTCGTGAACGAGCAGAGCGATAAGCGACACGAAGAGCCTACTATCCAAATGAATCAAGTGGATGAAGACGAAGCTAGCGACTCGGACGACGAAGCACCTGAGGTAGTCACAACAGCCGCTGCAAGTTCCAAGGCACAAGCTGTGCAAGCCGAAGCCGATCGTGCACAAAAAGCCCAGCAAGAAAAAGAACGGGCCAAGCGACAAGCGCGCGAAGAGCTCATCGCCGCCCAACAAGCTGCAAAGCGCGAGCGTGAGGAGAAGAAGGCAAAGAAACTAGCAAAGAAGACTGCCAGGGAAGCAAAGACCATTGCCGACTCGGACGATGAAGAGTCTGAGCCCATGTCGCGCATGGACATCGATATAACCAATGGTCTACTACCCACGTCCCTCCTCGAAACCATCGACGACCAACGCCCTCCCACACCGCCGCCCGAGCGTCGCGGAAAGACTGAAGAAGAGCTCAGGAAGGAGAAGCTCAACCATCATATCAAGTTCCTCGAGCGTGTTGACAAGCCGGCGAAGGATGTAAAGAAGGGCAAGCTCAGTGTAGCGGTGTTGGCCCAGCAGAACAGGGTGCTACCGCCAAAGGTCAACAGGAATACAAAGAATGTGCGCGAACACTGGTTAAAGGGTCGTGAAGTGGAGAAGACACGCGGAAAGCCTGGCGTTAGGTTCGGGAAGAAGATGGAGAGGAGGCCGCATGCTAGCCGGGGTTTCTTGAGAAACGGTGATGACTAGACCACAGTGTATTATCAGTTGAGCTTTAGTAGTACGCAAAAGATATCCAGTGTCTTTCGACATGTATGCCTTGGATGACGGACACTTTTTCGTCTTTCGTTCTCCTACTCTGTATCCTTGCTATGCTATTTACCGCCTTCCAGGCCTCTTAGGCTTAGCGAAGCCTTTGCTCTCCTCCTTCTTTTCCACCTTGAACTCATCCATGATAACCTGCTCAGTGATCTCTTCAGGATCTGTCGCCTCAATCTTCTTCTCCACCTTCAACCCACCTTCGTTCTGCGCCAGACTGACCACGTTACCCCTACTCGCCGCGTACAACATCCTCTCCCTGATCTTCGCTCCGCTAGGACACGTCGATATGAAGACGATACTCGCCGCAGAGTCATCGTGGCGGTAGAACGAATATCGTGGCTCCTTTGCATCGATAGCCTGAGCGATGGTAGAAGGCGTTGCGGACGACGAAGAAACCAACTCGAGGGTCTCATTCGAGCCGTTCATGCGCAGCTGCACGAGATTATCGGTCCCACCTTGACCCAACTTCTTCAGCGCGCCGCCAATCTCATCGCTAGCACGAATGGCAATCCTGCCTCCTTGGGCCAGGCCTTGACCGCGCGTCCCTCTACTCTCCAGCGCCTCAGCAGCCTTGATATCTTGCAATGATTGTTCTTCCGCCGTCAGCGGGTTTTCCGATTCCGTATGCGCAATGTGCTTCTCCCATCCTTCCGACGTGAGCTCTGAAGCTTCGGTTGTGAAGACGCTCTCGGCGAAGTGTTCTCCGCCCAACTCACGCACGAGTGTGAGGCGTGTAGACGCGAAGAGCATTTTTTGACGTACAGGCGCAGCATTGGGGACGTAGGTTACGGCCACGAGGGACTTGTCGGGTGAAGCGAGCGAGTCGGCGCGGCGGAGGAGGATGTAGAGGGCGGCATTGGGTTGGATGTGGGATTGGAGGTTCGAGAGGTCGGCATTGAAAGTGGATGATGACGAGGATATTGTGCCGCTGGGGACAATGGTTTCGTTCTGGATTGTGGCTATGATACCGCGTTGTGATGTCGACGTTATGAGGCTGCCGAGGGCAGACTTGAGCTCTTGGGAAGCTATGAGGCGTTGTTAGCGGGGTTGTGAGGTTTGGACGCGTGATCTTTACCGGAGATACCGGACTGCATCTTTGCAAGTCTCTACTACAATTTCTTATGTGGCTGTTGTAGTAGTTCAAAGTGAGGGTTGCAGTATTGTTGAAAGGTTGGATTTGAATGTTTACACTGACGTTGAACCAGCGGTGATGTTGTACTATAGTGGGGCAAGTGGGCTGGAAGGCGGATGCACCTTGGCAGCCCTGCTTGTATCGTCATGCGTAATTTCACATCTTGTACCTTTGAGTTGTACTTGTTGTGAAACTTCATATGCATTTATAGGCTGAGCTATGTTATCCAAAAGAGCACGTGGATATCATGAGGCGCTTTCTAATGGACCAAAAGATGCAATCAGCGCTCACTCCTCGTATGCCCCACCAGGGAGCATCTCTCTTCCTTTCTCCAACACACCCTTCAGATACTCGTACACGGTAAATGTAACGGCTTGGCCGGGAGCGACTCGCATGACACGCGGTGTGATTCCCTTGTAGAAACTGCGTACACCTTCCTGTTTCCACATGTCGCTATCGATGGTCAGCCAATTCCTATGAACTTAGATTCATTTGAGACTTACTTTCCGATGTTTACTATCCTCTGGACAGCACTTTGACCCGCTTCCGCCGGTGTCTTCTGTAACCTCGTCTTGATAGTGTCGATCGGCGCATTTGTGAACGGACCAACAGCACCACTGATCAACCCAATCAGACTCGTCTCATAACCTGGCAGGTCCGTAGTGCCGTGGTACTTTTGCAATTGCGCCCTCAGTTCCGAGTACGCAGTGAAGTTTGCCGCTTGGTTCGTTCCCTGACGCAATGCTGTGAGCGAGACACCCCGCCATAATGCGCCAGCACCTTCCTCCTTTATGACAGTGTACATGGCATGGGCGGCGTTTCGGTACTTCGGTATATCGAGCGGATCAGCCATCGAGTGGTGCTGTGCTTGTAAACGGATCTTGACAACCTCCATCGGTGTGACGACAAGGACGGCTTCCGTGATACCAGCAGCGAGACCAGCTGTAGATTGTTAGAATGTAGTCTTGCTTCAGCTGGGTCTCTCCTGGAACAATGCGTCTGCGTGCGCCGTGCGCTTTTCAAGATCGTACACGTACCCATGAATGTTGATTTCGACGCGACATTACCCTCCTTGTCTGCCAACAGCTGCTTATACCACTCGTAACTCGTAAATCGTATAGCCATCTTTGGAACAATGCCTGTGAGCACGGCGCCTAATCCCTTATATAGACCTAATGCTGTTTCCCTCTTTACGATCTCGGCTCCAGTCGTGATGAAACCACGCTTCTTCGCCTATGACATAATTAGGTCAGTGACATTCTGAATAGCGCATGTTAATGGCGAAGGTATGAGTCTGAACGTACTCCTGGTGCACGAGCTCGTCTTGACAGTTGCATTCGGACTTTGATTGTGTCTAATCCCAAATTAGTCTCAGGGCACCTGCGATGCTGGCACAAAGGATTAGAAACGTACCTAGCGGATGGCACGCGAGTGCCTCCATCATTCCAGCACCACCACCGGCTTCGTACTAAGGTCAGCATTCTATTGCGGACACATGCCCTCCGGATCCATTTCCAGAAGCTTACCGATCAAGTTTGTGGCCGCCGACGCGGGCTTCTTGCCGCCAGGCCCTTGCACCGACTTTGCAGACATGCTGTGTAGTGTTGTAGCTCAAGAGATCAGGAAGACCGGAGTTGCGCGAGATGGAGATCAAGAGGACCGAGAACTTGAGCACGTGGGGTTACACGAAGTTATGACGCTGAAGGAGCAATCCTGAGCTTTACCCTAGTTTTGAAATGGGAGCTACAGCGCGTGGTCAAAACCTCGGCTTTTCGATATGACGACAGAGGACGAGCGCTATTCAAAAGCAACAACCGTGTAATGGGTATCAAGAAGAAGACTTGAAAGGAAGTTAGGAAAGCAAAGCAAAAGATGAGCGCAAGGAAATTCGTCAGTCATATTCAAACCATCGCTGATCAGAAGCCTGTCTACCCGCGGGTGTGAGGACAAACACTCATTTGCTCCGCCAGCCTCGGCCCTTGCGTGAGCCCAGACCGCGTGTCATTAGTGTGAACTGGCACGCGTCTGTCTGGCACCTGGCGAATATCGGGGTACCTTGGCATACCCCGGATTTTGCCTTGGGTGGACGAGCGGAAGTTACGATGCGCTGATGTCGTTCGGCCGGCGATCGGCTGGTGGAATTACGTTACCGAGCCACAGTTGCCCAGTTGTCCAAGCGTTTGGCCGTTCATCATGACCTGCTTGGGATAATAGCACATGAAATACTGCATTTGTGTCAAAGTTCGGGTCTCGTGTGATTCCGGGTTCACGCTTTCACAAGCTCGCGTAGGTAGGCATCTGTTCGTGGATGAGGGGTGGAATGATCGACATGTGAAAGTGTGGAAGATGACGTTGGAGGGGCTGTCGGAAACTCTCCGCTGCAGGTCCCTTCCGAGAGCGGCCGACCTGCACGTGCGCGAAGATGCCTCGGAACGTGCCTAGGTAACGAATCACTCTTCTATCCTGTGTTATCCGGGATGCGTTGAAAGACAGATGAAATGGGTATATTCGTACTACATCCACACCCCCTGGTCGTAACCTACAATCAGATAAATCTGACCTCGTTAAACAAACTCGACCTAACCTGCATCAATGCGACAAGCTCCAGTACAAAGTTCTGCAGTATGACTACGTTCGTAATGATGTGTAGTAAACTCGCTTCTCGAATATCATCTTCTTCAGTACTCTCAGCACCAGCTACCGCGTCGTCGGAGGGCTCCTTGGGTGGCGGCTGAAACTTCGATAACATGACTTCGACCTCCTTTGATCCAGCCGGTCGGCGGAAGCGAATACGCCTTTTGCCGAACTGACTCATCCTGATCTGTGATATGCTAGCGTCGACATCTGACATCAACGAAGGCTGTTGAACCGCGTATGTTGATGACATGGGGGACGAGGCACGGGCAGGTGAACCGACAAGTGTCTGGCCTCCATATCTTGATGGTGCGGGCGATGCGCCTGGAGTATTTCTGGCTTCGGACAGCGTTTCTTTCCTGCCTCTGGGAGACTGCGCCCTTAGAGGTGTCGTCGGCTGATTGCGTACATGTTGTGGTATCTGCGGTGTCCACGAACCAGCTGGGATATCCGAGGGACCTCGCGCGGGCTTCGACTGCGGTGTTGACATTTTCGATTCTTCCACGACATCTTGGTGAAAGCGGAAAGCGTTCTTCCGACTGGCAACGTGCTCATCCCAATCCTTGATGTCACTACGCAGGGCATCAACTTGCGTCTGGAGTTGTCTCAGGCACGCGAATAGCTGAGGGGTAGCAGAAGATTCCCATACCGGGAACCTCTCAGCCATGAACATGGCTCGCAGATTATCGTTCGTGAACGACTCGACTTCAGGATCGTCGCTTTCAAAATGGTAGTCGGCGGGATCCACGGATAACCATCCTTCTAGACGTAACTGTGAGCAGGTGCCAAGCGTGATGATTGCCTCAGTGAGTGCTAGATTTGTCTCGACGTCGTTCGTCAAGAATCTTAGCAATAGTTCCATGAGAGACTGGAAGAGCGGATCTTCCGGAAGCAGTTGGTGCGGATCAACCTCTCTTGTTGCGGCTTCAGTTGAGTCAAAGTACCCTGGAGTCTTCGAAGACGTCGCGGGTAAGGCGATGGTCTTCAACGAGCAAGGGTGCGTCTCCAGTAGGCTCAGAGTATCTTTCAGGTAGCTCTCATACGCCTCATCGACACCGTCCATGCCAGCGAGGTCAATAGCGAGGTTCAGATACAACTCAAGCTCCTTGTTCAGGGATCCGACGGTTCTGTTATGCTCTTTATGATGCAAGTTCATTACCTTGACCAGAGATCCGAGAGCGTATCCATGGCTTTTGCTCAATATAACATTGGTCAGCTTCAATGCTGCAATGACTGTCTGTGAATTGCGCGACGCTGTGCTTCCTAACACGAGATCGACGAGGTTGAACAAGGATGGGTTCAGCTTATCGTCGTCCTTGTCGGAGGCGGTAAGGAGCATAAGCGACTGGCGCCGTTTGACAGCCGCAGGTGACCGTGGTGTCTTTGAGGATGCGTAGTCCTGGAGGGCAAGTAGATACTGGAGCATCATATGGACAAGCTCTGGATGATCCAGCGCATCTAGAATATGACGAAGATATGTGAGTACTGCCACAGACGAGCCGCCATCGGCGTCAGACGACTCAAGTAGCGAAGGATATCTGGACGGGGTCAGCTATGTACGTACTGAGGTTATGCTAGCCAGACGCACAGAAGCTGCTGGAGGAATAAAGCCTGGAAGTGATCGATCAACGTAACCCTTACGTCCAGGGATCTGCAGTGCTCAAGCACATCTTGCCAGAAAGCAAGGTATGACAGGAACGTCAGAAGATGACTCTGGAAATCGGGAGTAAAGAAGTTCTCTGCTTGCGGATTGGACTGCATCTCGGTGTAGTCGGAGAGCAGTAGGACAGGGGGCAGGTTATGCGCAGGGTGGAGTATTGACAATTTTCTAGTCAATGTTAGCTCTGTGGTCATGTATATGGATGGTGTCATGCCTGCTCATCTGACTATACAGCGCTCCCAATCCAGTCGCCATGAGCGTAGGCAGATCACTGTTAACAATCCATTGTTCCAGATCCATTGACCTAGATGCAGACTCGAATATGTAGAGCAACCCGGTGCGTGCAAAGTCTCCGATACGGCCTTCGTGGTGGACATGATCGATGAGCTGATAACACAACGGAAAGTCCTCTTTCTGCGTGACGCCGGCGAAGTCGGTCTTTTGGTTCAGCAGCCGTCCCTCGCTATCTGCAGATGTAGTGGTGAACCAGACATGCAGAATCTCGGGCTGCAACCTGATCTTGGCCGCGATGCCAAACAGCAGCTCTACGATGTCGGCTTCGATATCTTCTCCTATGCCCATGCTTCCTGACCCAATTGTGCGGTCGATGAAGTTCATCAGCGACACGGCAAAGACGTCGTTTTCGAGAAAATCCTCCTCTTCGCTGTCGATGAGCGCATTGTAGAAGGCCACGGCGTCCCTAACTGTGCCCTCATCGTGTGCCGTCGCAGCTATCTTGGAGATTGCCGTGTATATCTGCTGGGCGGCAGAGAACTGGAGGCACATGTGCGGCGCCGGGGAACGGGACTCGTCGCTGAGTATCGCTGTGAGGGCCTGGAAGCCGCGCCGGATGTTGCCCAGGGCTTCGCGGTCGTTGGCGAGGTTGGTCGACTTTTGCCATGTTTGCTGCAGCGTGTCAGATGCCAGGCAACTCTTGGTAGCAATGCAGCCATACCAGTATCTGATTGTATCGCTGCCGGAAGCGTGCCAGCCGCTGTTGGGGGTTGTTGGGGGCGGCCTGCTTCTTCTTCTGGGACGAGCCGCCGAGTAACCTCACCCACTGGCTGCAGTCAGTCCTGATATCGCGCCTAGAGCCGTGCAGAGACGTACGAAATCCATTTGATCTCTCACTCACCCCGCATTTGGGCCGTGTACGTGGGGGGTGCAAGGGTGGAAAGGAGTGATGTCGACGCGGAGCGCGCCGTCGTGGAGCGAGCTCGAAACCAATCGCGTTGCATCCTTCTCCGCAGCCCAGAGACCACCACCCTCTTTGCGCCAGCCCTTCTCCACGTCAACGTGATTTGGAGCCATGTGCTAAACTCGCATCCACCAGGGAGTTTCTGTCTTTTGCAGAAACTACCAAAATGCACGTTGCACACGCCACAGTGTGTGTGTGTGTGTGTGTGCAAAAAGCTAGTACTGTCATATCGTTGGTAATAGCGGATCAAGGTCACAACGTGGACATATCAAAAAGGCGCCATCGTAGCAAGTCTTAATTATATTACTAGTATCCTGTAGACGAAGAGATCAAACAGACGAGAAGCATCACAGGCTATGTGACATAAGAAGAAGATTCCAACAACAACAAAAACACTGCTCATCAGATAGCAGCCTCTTCTTTCGTCCACTTGACCTCCTTCTTGACATTCTCACCATGCAGCGTCGGCAGGCCACTCATTCCTAACATAAAATCTCTGCCCTTGAGCATCCACACAAAGAATGACGGTACCTTCCACCCCATGATAGCGCCAACACCGCCTCCACTTCCGATTGGAACAATCATGGACTCTTTTGTATCAGGCGTGTACAATCTGTCCTGGCCCTTCGGCTTCTCTTCAGGGAGCAGAGAGTTGAAGGAGAGCAGGTCGCGCTTGAGGTTGGTGGCCAGAATCGGCAGAGCCATGTTGATGTCCCAGAAGTTGTTGCGCGAGTACGATGCAATATCGCCGAAACCATAGACGCGAGGGCCTGCGATGTCGACGCGAAGGGTGGAGTTGTTAGTAATTAAGTAACCTTTTTCGTTGAGGAGTTGTTCTGGGAGCCAAGTAGAGTTTGGTTGAACACCATATGCGGGAACGTAGAGATCTGCTTCAAGCTTATCACCGTTCTTCAGAGTGAGCGATGTGTGGCCGTCTTCCGTCTGTGTTGAATCGGTGACTCGCGTGTTATAGACGACCTTTACACCAAGCGCGTTAAGCTTTCGCTCTGCTGTTTTGGCGATTGCAGGGCGAAGACCTGGAAGAAGCTGCTTGTCCGACGTGATCAAGGTAACGTTGACGTTTGGCTGCACCTTGCTGAACCATCCTGGCTTGCCGTTACGATGCTCGGCAACTTCGCCTGCGAACTCAACCCCTGTTGGACCACCACCGACGATCACAATCTTCTTCGCTGCCTTGATCTGATCGTTCGTCGAACTGATCGCGTCCAGGGTGCTTCGAGCATCGGCACTCATAGAGAAGGCTTGGAAGTATGTCTTACTTCCTGTAGCAACAACGAGGGCATGGTAGCTCAACGATTCATCATCGAGTCCCTTGTTGCTGCGAAACAGCACACGCCGCGCTGATGGCTCGAGACCAGTGGCAGAGGCTTCGATGAATGTAAAGTCGTCCTTGGAGTATTGCTTGAAGCCCTCGTGTAGGTCAAACAAGACCCTGTCCGTCGACATGCGCTCAGTGGAAGTTGCCACACGTGGTGAGGCAACCCTGAAGTACCATTGCGAAGATGGCGAGATGTTGTAGACATGGTACTTGGCATCATTCCTGGCCTTCAAAGCAGGCAGAATATGCTTGAGGATGTAATGCGTTGCCTGGAGGCCAGCGCCTGACGCGCCAATAACGACGATATTGCGTTGTTCTGACATTGCTGGTCCGATTGTGTATGGTATTGGGAAGAGTGAAATGATGCGGTGCTAGATGTCGACTTTAGATATGTCTACTGGTAACCAAGAAAGGAATATTTGGATATCATGTGTTTGATGAGCTAAATGACGAGGCCGCCTTGGTCTACATATACTCGCCATTTCCACCGTATGGACACCGAGCGCCTGCGATCATAAAGACAACGGACCAAATCTCTACGTAGCCCTGTACTGAAACATTGAGATTCAACCACATTAGTGTAGAAATTTCCAAAGATGCTTTCGTTGTATTGTCCGTAGCGGCGTCGCGACAGCAAGAAAGCGAGGTTTGTAATGCTAGGAAGGACGGACCCCCGGCCGGATATCTGAAGATCCGCGGTACCGCAAAGTTCGTAAGCAAGGTGCCAAGGTACCGAGGGTTCTCATTGGCCAAAGTCGTTAGGGACGCTACATTTCCGCTGTTCGGCGATACAGAAATGAGACCGAAATTGTAATTCACCCAGCTCTTATCATCTCATGCCTTCATTATTGTATGGCGTTACCGGGACAAGGTCAGATTTTGCCAAAAGTGCAACACCACGTTCGATATAGCGCCACACAGTTTCTCACGTAAGAAACTCCAGACAGGACTCCTGATTCGGTCATTCCTGGTCCATTGAAGGAAATTCTCGAGTGGCAGCAAGAGTACGCAGGTGACGATCGGGTTAGCCAAGTTTCGCAGCCACGGCTCGACAAAATCACGGAGGCATAGATATTCAAGGCAAGATCGAGGCATATCCGATTTGGACGGCTGGCTCCCGTGTTGATTCTTACGGTTGCCAGGTTCGGTATATCTGCTGCTAATGTGGGTGACGTGCAGAAGTGCAATCGACAACCACAATAACGATGCGATGGTTCGAAAACGGGCTCAATATTGAGTGAGTTGTAGTAGCATGATGATAGGCGAAACAAGGCAGGAATGATGGCTTAAGTCATAACATTGAAGTTGGTATCCGAGTGGCTAGAAACAAGGAATTAGTCCGCGCTAGTGACACAAGCCGCCGCTGTGGCACGTCCTGCGAGCAGAGAAGTAACGCTTAACAGCTACTCAACATGTATGATTCCAACGTTATTTCCAGAACCTGCTGAGCAGCTTGTCATTGGGCTGTCTGTCACTAAGACTCAGTAAACAGCACGCACATCACTGATCATGAGCACGTGGAAGAATGCCGCTTTCGCCTTCGTCGTTTGCAACCTTCATCACCTCTTGTAGCCCTAGCGAAAAATAGAAGAGCCGATACGAAGACTGCATGCGTCTGCCCAGCCCAAATTTACGGCGAACATGTTGCCAGTAAATAAGCTTTTCTAACACCCATGAACGTCATGTCCAACACCAGCAGCCTTCATGCGCCAGTAAAGACCTCCTGATCTTGATAACTACCTACCTCCTCGCCAAGCATGCTCGTCTGAACCCAGTCTTCGGTGCCGAACCCTTCGTTGAGACCGTTGAGGTACTCGTTTGTAATTGATGACCATACTTGGCTTTGCTCTTCAAGGCTGGGACAGGTCGCTGGCGGCATCTCCAAACTCTCTTTGGATAGATTTGTGAGCCATCGGCGCAATAGTAGAACCATGGTACACAAAATCGTCGTTGGTTTGGTGACTGGATATAGCATATAGGTCATTGTTCAGATCATGTAGAGCGTTTCCTTGGCTTGCGAATGGCGCGCTGACTGTGACGGTATCCGAACCGGACTGAGGTATATGTTCGTGCGATAGATCAAAGTATGGGTCATTTTCTGACGGCGTGAAGCTAGCTTCAGGAATAGCCTGCGAAGGCTGAAATCCATTGTCTCGTGCCCTGTCGTCCGCTGGAGTCATTCCTGCGATACAGCCCCACTGGCACGGCCACGAGGGCGCTGCTGGTTGTGAGTGCGCATGAGGCTCCCCAATAGCTTTCTGAGCAAATTTGGGACTTTGCTCACTGTACGCCTCATCGACGGTTATCCGAGAAGAGCCTTCGTAGGGCCCGGGTGGTGGCGTTATAGGCTCGTCCACCTTTGTGACCCTCAAATCTTCCAACTCGAATCCTACCGCTGAGTCGACCGATGCTGACCTTTCAGATCGATTCTCTTTAAGGTCTCGCGCGATTTTGATGATGAGCTCTTCAAGACTGTAGTCATTCCTTATCGAGGCCACCCTTTTGGCAACTCTGTGCAGAAAGGCATCAGAATCTTCTTGTTCGTTGGCGTAAGGAGATGGTATCGAGGCCACGTGAGGAAAAAGACGCTTATAGACCAATCTCCACTTAGCCCCTAGAGTGTCCAGACTACTATATTCCTTCTTCTTGAAATTGAGGTCGGCATCGTGAACCTCCTGTGATGAGCCATGAATTTGTTTGAAATGATCCTTCATCTTGGCAAGCTCATTGAATCCCTTCCCTTTACACGAAGACATCCGATAGGTTTTCGGATCATACTTGTGAAAGGGACAAACAACACGGCTCTCATCTCCGGAACCACCGCCAACGTATTTCGACTGTACACGCTTTGCTTTTCTGGGCGCGTTGAGGTGATCGACAATAATATCCAACGGACACGTTGACTTGAGCGTCTGATTCTGCATGGGAGTTTTCCCGCGCTTCTGGACACCACTACCGCCGTGAGAAGGGTTGACTGAACGCGTCGCCCTCACTCGAGTCTTAGGATAGCTGATTGAATTGCTATGGCCGAGGCCGCGGTCCGCACCAGACCGGGGGATAGGGCTTTGCATTTTGATTTCTGTGGCAGCGTGAGAGAAGTTTTCTGTACATAGTCAGCTTTGAGAGCAAAGAAGTAGTTATAGACCACACACCGGGCAATCTGTATCAGTCAGTCGACTCTCTTCAAACGCTTGTGGGCCGTACGAGAATGCAGACGTCTTTTGTGCTCGAGTTGGTTATGCTTCGCTGCCGGTCAAAGAGCGAGACACTACCACCTCTTGCGTACATATATCGTATGTGTCATACGTATACATCATGTGCAACGTTGATAACGTTGTTGACGATATTGATTATCGTGCCGATTGTAACAAGAATATCGTTGAGTTCATTGAGTGATCTCTGAAAAATCAATTGGTACCATTGGTAGAACAACCAATGTTGGCAGGAAACGCGACTAGTCCTCGTCTTCTCGTGTTTCGATCAACGCATTGCATATACGGATCGATGGCAAAGAAGTCGAAATGACCCTGCCATGGCGACATCTGCAAGTCCCCGACCGATCGACAGACATGTGTTTCTCGTCTCGCCCCTTCATAAGGGCTTGAACGATATCCTGTCGAAGTCTAGATAACGTTGCAGTTATAGATTGTCCAGAAGAAGCACAATTATCCTTCTCGCACCAAAGGCGTGCAGGCGTACAGGCGCTGACCGGCTGTTTGGAGTTGTGTTGGTCTTGTGCAGGGGTGAGACTTACGAGATCGAGCAAGGCGATGAGTTGGATAATGTCCCCATGCACAGCGTCAATGATATTCTCAAGGCTATTACGCGATTAGTCAAAGGGAACAACACCGTTTGACGATCATACCTGACTCGATGACGTGTTCGATGTCTATTGTATCGTTGCATGCACGACGACTGAACCAAGATCAGTGCCTGAGGAAATGATGGAAGTGGTATAGATAAATGGAGCATAACAAATATACGGCTTTTTATACTTGACCAGATGCCAAGCCAGGATACGCGTCCCCTGAAAATGCTCAGGTAGGCATGAGGGGAAGCGATCTGTCGCATTTCCTACAGTCCAACTGTAACACAATTGCGGATCTTGTCCTATTCGAGCCAAGCGCAAAGACGGACCGCATGATCTGTGGAAGCAGTGGGGGCCCGATGCATCTCGGGTAGCAACATCAATCGTACGTACCAACCAGGCCCTGGAACGGGGTGGAATAAGGATTAAGATGGCTGTAGTGCTAGGCAAATATCGATGACTTGTGCATGTTCTTGGCTGAACAATGGCGTTAAAAACTAATATGCAGTGCACAGAGCCGCTCTCGCAAGGAAGAGTGATCAAATCACTTTGCAAACTGCAAGTCCCTATCCAACCCTTGCTCGAGATAAGACCACTGCTGATTTCCGCACAAGGCCCGTTTGTGAGCTCAGACCTAAGCCGACAACAAAAAAGAAACGTTATGTCTTTAGCCAATAGTAACTGATGGACGAACGGCCTAATACTAGATTGAGTTGACAAGACAAAGATAGCCCAGAGCCCAAACATGTAAGAATCCTAAACGCTGGAGAGATGACCACAGCCGCTACAATATTGGATATAACAATATTGGATATATTCGGCCAGAAGAAACCTTGAAGCTGACAACCAAAGTTCATGATATTTGCGACACACAAGAAGTTGAACATGAGAAGGTATATTGAAGGTATCATTCGTCTGATGCTTCAACAGCGTCTAGTCGATGTCATTATACACTATCCCTCATACCATCAGTGGAATCTAATCATCCTGGTCCCAGTTGCCAGGCTGCGCCTTTCCAGGCATCTTGGGTCCACCAGCTTGCCTTGCGACAATGATCTGGTCGACGCTTAGAACCGTCCTCGCGGCCTCGGTTGCGAGTTTGATGGCCCACATCTTGCTGACCCAAAGATCCAAAATGCCCTCTTCCTTGGCATCGAGAGTACCAGTATTGTCGTCGTTCTCGATGTCGACACCGACTGTCCACTCGTCGTCTTTTCTGCCCTTCTGTGAAGCGTGTGCGACATAAAGCTTAGCGAGAACTTCAGTTGCGTCCAGACCGGCTGACTCGGCGAGCGTTCGTGGGATGACCTCGAAAGCTTCGGCGTACTTGCGGATAGAGTATTGTGCCAAACCTGACGTCTTGTCTGCAATGGCCTTGATCTTTTCGACCAGCTGCATCTCTGTTGCTCCCGCACCTGGTACCAGCCGGGGGTCGCGAGTGATGGCCTTGACCACATTTACACCGTCGTCGATTGCCCGCTCTACGTCGTCGAGGTGGTTTTGAGTAGCACCACGGAGGACCAAGGTCGCGGTCCGTGTCTGTTCGTTTTCCTGTCTGAATACTGTGACGCGGTCACCGCCAATCTCCATGGTCTCAACGACGTCAATGGTACCCATCTCATCTGGCATAGGTGCACCAAGACGAGCAAGTGGAGTAGCACCGACAACCCTGCATAACCGTCGAAGCTCGAACTTGGAAAGAACCTTGATGACAAGAATGTTGTAGCGGTTGAGGTAGTGGAGGGCCAGCTCTCCGACGGTCGAGCCAGCGACAACAACCCTCATTCCAGAGTCGTGGAGCTCCTTGATGATCTGCTCCACTTGCTGCTCCTCGCCCTTTGTGAAATCCATCATCTCTTTTGCGTTGTGCAGCAGTACCGTGCCCTTGGTCTCGGTCTGTGAAATGTCCACTGGACATGAGAAGACACCGACCTTGGCCTTTGTCGCCTTTGTGACAGTACCGTCTGGCTGCCTTGCAAAGACCATGCCCTTGACGACCTTGCTCTGCTCTAGGGCGCCACCCATAATTTTGACCACGCGGACATTGTCGACATTGAAGTTGACGGGGTTTTTGGGGAGGACGGCGAGGACGGCTTCGGCGACCAGGTCAGCGAGAAAGTCTTCGCTGCCGGACTGCTTGGCTGCGACTACAGTGCGGATGGCTTTGCTGAGTTCCTGCTGCGAGCGGATGTCTTCGACCTTGTCACATACCAGCTCTGTTTTGGATTAGCCTCTGTTCGGTCTCGGGCAGATATACATGTAGCATACCCTCCAGTGTCTGCAGAGCCGCAAGTTGTGCCTTCTCGTAACCCAAGACAATGTCACTTGTCTTCAGGCCCATCCGTATTAACTCCTCGGCCTTCTTCAGTAGCTCACCGGCCAGAACAATGACCAGGTTTGTCGCATCGCCCATCTCAGCCTCTTGTTGCTGGCTGGCCATTACAAGAAGCTTCGCCGCAGGGTGTACAACCTCGAGTTCTCGCAATATGGTCGCGGCGTCTGAGGTCAGGATCATCTTTTGAAGGTGGTTTATGACGATCTTGTTGCGGCCGTAGGGTCCGAGAGAGGTCTGAACGGTCTGGGCAATAGTCCGGCAGGCATCGATGTTGCGAATAACAGCGCCATCCTCAGCGTCGTAGCTGTTGTGGGGTGGTTAGTCGAGTGTTTATTGTGATTGCGGGGTTGTAGAGGGCCGTACTTCTGGTAGCCTTGCTTGAACAAGCCAGCATTAGGGGCGTTGGGTATTGAGAGAGACATGTTGGCGGTGTGTGAGGGGTATCTTGGTTGTGGTGGTGTACCTGAGTCTAAGCTCTGCGCGGCGAGAACGCGTCCAGTCCCAAATTTCGATGCCAAGACTTGGACATCGGGGGAAGGAAATACCGACCATTCACGAGCAGTAGTCTCAAGAGCAGATCATCAGATGCTGTATATCATAGAGACATGTGTAGCTTGGTTAGAGCACCCGATATCACAGCTGTGCGCCATCCCAAGGCATGAGCTTGACCCTAGGGCGCAAGTTGAGAGTCACTAAATTGAATCCAGGCTTCACGCAATAGGCACCTCACTTGTGAGTTTCGCAGACGCGCATGGTTAAGCATCAGCGCATCGACTATTCGCTGAACTGTCCTTCAGACGTTGTTCTGTCGTATGCATCATCGAGCCCGTGGGCATATAAGAAACTCGTCGGGTGTGCAATAATGTGAGCAAAATCTATCTAGCCGTACACCTTAGGACTTGTGAAGGTACCGCTAGCGAAAAAGACTGCTCAACTTCCTCTGGGCACCGTTAAATGACCAGGATCTCATGACAGTACGAGTATGCTGGGGATAAGGAGGTGCCGTAAAGAAGAAGAGAGGCTGTTTGCGCCGAAGAAAAGTTAA
>Ga0265797_10001165_pt1 | contig 46874 bp, 41 predicted proteins | sample P2T30metagenome_FD_192433 | JGI IMG/M metagenome (GOLD analysis project Ga0265797, IMG submission 192433) | Plant litter microbial communities from East Loma Ridge, Irvine, California - P2 T30 | ecosystem: Environmental > Terrestrial > Plant litter > Unclassified | place: USA: California...
TACCAACCTTTCGCTTAGTACCACCCAAGCAATCGCTGTTCTTGCAGCAGTTGTACACAGTAACATGGCAGAACTCAACGGCAGACAGCTGGCCATTCTATTGCAGAATTGGAACCATCCAGTCATCAAGCCTTTCCTTGCCACAGCCGCAGCGGGTCTAGCAGCCATTACTGTCTACGAGAGAGGGATTCCAATCGACATCGATATCAAGCGGCTCAACCATTTCATAGCACACCTCGCCGCGCCTGAGTTAGGGAGGGGTCTGTACACACCTGATAAATACATGAGCCCTGGCCATCCGACAACCCAGATCTTTGGAATCTTGGAGCCAGAACTATCTTCTACCGCTAAGATCACCGCCCGTACAAGCGTCCCAGAACTCTCAGATATTCTTAGTAGCATGGAAACCGATGGCGCAAACACACATTTTCAGACCACGCCAGACATCCCCACTATCATCCATCATATTGGCAGTGACGGTACACACGCACACCAAGCGACGTCACATCTCATCACACCTACTCCGGTACTTTCATCACATATTTCGGGAGCACCATACACTACCACAACTCTTTTGAACGACACACAAGCGCAGAATGCTAGCATTGTTAGCAACGGTGGTGCTCTCGGCCTTGCTACAGCTGGCCTTGTGGCTACAGGGGCTATCTTCTTACACAAGAAGTTTAGCAACTACAGAAAGGCTCAAGCGCAGAGGCTTACCGACGAGCAACTGATAGCATATTTGATGCTACGGCTCGACGATTTTAAGGTCTCCAAAATCACAGATGGACAACTCATAGCACATTTGAAGCTACAGCTTGGTGATGTCACGGCTTCCAAGTTCAGGATTGAGACTGAGCTTAAGTTGGCGGAGAACGACCTGCGCATGTCCAACGAAGATAAGAACCGGCTCCGAGGGCAACTATCTGAATCCAGTACCCTTTCTGATAAACTCATCCAAGATCTAGACAAAGCAGAGTTGGAGGGAAATCAGAACACCAAGATGAGTAATGAGATCATCAAGCGTCTCGAAGAGTCTGTCGCCGTCTTAGAGAAGAACCGGAGCACAGAGATGCAAGCAAAGAGCCAACTCCAAGATGAGCTATCTGAAGCACAGTCGACTGTCAGCATTCTCCAAGATGAGAAAGCTGCTCATGACCTCGAAGTTCAGAAGCAGTTACGAGCGTTCCGGCTAGATATGGTCGATCTTACCAATAAGCTTCAGTCTGCAGATGCCGAAAAGACCAAGCTTATGGATCAGCTAGCAGCCAGTGAGGCTGCCGCCGAAATTCTGCGCCAAGAGGCGCGTGAAGCAAACATCGCTCTCGAGACTGCTAAAGAAAGGATCTCCCAGCTCGAGAAGGAGAAGACAGTCAGGGACTTGTGCAAGCAAAGCGTCTCTAAGACTTGTGGTGAGGTTGACGACGATGATGACCCCAACCATGGCACCACTGGCTCGACCGAAGGCAGTCAGCAAGATAGCTTACAGCAGGAGGCTTATCCAGCTAGTACGCCAGAATCGTCTTCACAAGCTATCACTGTTGAGGGCGATGAAGAGCTGTCACAAATGTCGATGACATCTTCAGTTCCACTGTCTGGCGAACTGAACATCCCCCGTCGAAAGAAGCGTGAGTTTTGGCACAGTCACTGGAGAGACATCAACTCAAAGAAACCCTACTTTGATGACGCAGTGTATGAGCTGGAGCTTCCATGTTTCGATGCTAGGTTCAGCAGCATTGGGATAGTACGTCCGGCAGAGAACCACGAAGATCGGACGTTGGAGAGCGGGAAAGTGGTCGAGCACACCAAGTGCAATCTCTGTCTTCAGTGGTACACGAAGAAAGACATGTACGATCACTTGAAGACTTGCAAGGCTTTTTGGGAGCTTGCTGTACGTTGTGGTCATTGCAAAAAGATCTTCAAGTACAACACTGCTTTCTTCGACAAACATGCTCCAAATTGCGAGACGAGGTCAATGGAGGATGACTGCTCGGATGAGCATTTTACCCTTGCAAAGTCTGAGGCCGACGCGATCACGACACAGAACTCTCAGCAGGTCAATCCGAGCTCCAGTGTGTCCATTGCCCCTGGAAAGCAGATCAACCCCGACGCGCCTGCCTTCACGCCCGGAGACTCACTATCAGGCCACAAAAAACCTATTCCTACTGGTCCTCGTTATACCGGGTCAAATTTCCAGCAGGGTCGAGGTGCATCATTCACCGGCCCACAATCTACACGCTCACCTCGAAACACGCCCTACATGACGCTACGCGGCGTCTCGCCAGCTCATGGATCGGGGTTCGGAACACATTACCCAACTGCCTGTCCTCCCAATGGACCCCAGGCATATTCGGCGCCGCGCGACAATTCGCAGGCGCACAGATATCCTGGACAGCAACAGCAAGGCTACCCACAGACTCCTCATACTTTCTCTTCGTTCGGCCCAGGCTACATCCCCCGAGGATGATATGACAGATTCCGATCAGCTCAACACGACATGCGAGATGAAGCGAGCCCTGCCTGACCTGCAAATAGGGAACAATAGAGTGGCCAGAACGAAGGAACGCCATTGAATACATATTGGTCGAAGACAGCGAGTGGATGCTGGACGCGGTAACAATAGCAGATATTGTCATTTGGTATGCAGGGATAGAAACACGGGTAGAGATAGGTACGGGCTCGGGGGCATCGATCTCATAGTATTGATGTCACATAAGCATGGGAGGTGGGATGAAATTCAGATCTGAGGACAACGATCTCATAGTATCGATGTCATAACAACATGTCCATGGGATGACGAAAGTATTTAGTCTGCAGCTCAGAGAAACCAAGAAAGAGTTATGGATTTGACCTGTATGCGCGTGATGTGAGCAGTGTATTTAGTCTGCAGCTTATAGGACAAGGCGGAGAAAGGTGGGAGCGAGGGCGATGTCAACCTGGAGATTTGATGCGGGTTCGGGTGTATGCGTCATCGGGCTAGGCACGCTCCGATGCCTACACCCGTGCTTCTCATGGCGGCTGGAGTATGTTGAATCATTGAAACTGCTGCACTGCTGCCCTCTGTACTTTGGCTCACTCCCTGCCGTGTCCTTGCGTGTTTAGCCCATCTCCAGCAGCCCGTCACACCGGCCATGAAGTGTTGATCATCGCGTCTAGGGCTGGAGCCAAGGCTTGCACGGTCTCGGTAGACGGCTATCTCAAAAACTCCTTATTCACTACCCCAAACCTGGTCGGGGGCGGGCTCCACTTTGACATGGCCGCTGCCCATGCTCAACCCACGAGTATCCACGATGCCAACGACCAGGCTCTCTGGCCCCAGGCCCCCGTGCAACTCGCGCGTGGACGGCAGCCCAGAGACGCGCTCGCGAAGACGGTGCCCTACGGCCCCATCCGCTCCCTCGACCAATTCGAGACGTCATTACGCGAATACCTAAGAAGCCCGCCAGAAGAGCCTGAGCACACCGAAGCCCAGTTTGCCTTCGACATCGACACGTCCTTTGCCGTCCCTTCACCAACTAAGCCGACCCCATCGCAGCAGCCTCATCAGGCAACTCACCCGCCGCCGCCGCCGCCCCAACAGCAACAGTCGCACGCCATACACCAATACAGCCATGCGCCGCCCGGCTACCAGCCCGCACACTTTGCTGGTCCTTCGCAGTACCAGTCCCTCTCGGACGCCAACTTCGCCCTGGGCCACAACTTCACCGAGTCCATCGAGCCCAACAATGGCGCGCCCAAGCCGGCGGAGCAGAAAACCGCCCTGAGCATACGAGAGGCTTTGCAGCCGACAGCGGACCCCAAGGAGAAGATGCGGAAACAGAGGGCAGTCGCCAAGTGCTGCGTCGACACGATACAGAAGATCGACGGATACCGCTACAGCTTCCACAACTGTTGGAACAGCAGGGAGGACGACAGCTTCCGCTTCTCCTACTACTGCAACGACTCGCTCCTCAACAAGGACCGCGCTGCCAACGGCAAGGGTGCCAAGTTGGGCAAACGTGCCACCAAGCCCGTCTACGACTGTAAAGGTGTCTTGTCCATCAAGTTCTCGGCCACCAAGCAGACACTCGACGTCTTCTACAAGCATGTGCCCATACACAAGACATACGAGGAACGCGCCCCGCCCCCACGCAAAGACTCCAAGCGGCGCAAGTATCTCGAGGAGAACGACCCAGAGGCTTTGGCTAGGCTCGCAAGCCGCTCGAGACAGCTGAGCAGTGAGGATCCAGACACGCCCAGGATCAAGAAGAAGCGGTCCGACCCTCTGCCGGAGCCTCCAAGGCCATCCAACACGATTGAGAGCGACCTGAGACAACAGAGTCTGCGTATGTTGCTAGAGCTGATCCAGGTAGAGCCACCTACGCATTCGCAGCACACGCTCATTGAGCCTCCACCACCTCCGCCTCCACCACCTCGTCCTCCCCCGCAAAAGCCTCACCCTGGGCCGCGCCCTACACTACATGTTGAAACGCAATCAGTATCAGCACCACAGCGGAAGCGGCCGAGGAACAGTTGCGATGTCTGCAAGGCTAAGAAGACCAAGGTAGGATACAAACAATTGGGCGTTCAAGCAACAGCAGCTGATATATACAGTGTGATGGCATCAAGCCCACATGTTCGACATGCAACGACAAGAGACGGCTGTGTGTATACTCTGAGCCAGCGAGTGGCGAAGACCAGCGACCACCTACGCAAGCCCCCGAACCGGCAGCTCATCCCGCTGGCGAATCCGAGCTTGCAAAGATCATGAAGGAGCTCGAGGAAACCAAGGCAAAGCTGAAACATTATGAGGCTCGGGAGCGAGCTTCGACTACCCCAATCCAGACGCCGCAAATGGCGCCACGACCTCGCTCGCAGCAATCCCAAGTCCAACAAAAGCCGCCGCCTCCGCCTCCGCAACCACCACAACAAACTCATGTTCAACAACAGCCGCAACCAGTACAGGTCCCGCAACAGCCTCGTCACCGATCACAAGTGTCACAGTCACAGACGTTACCCCATGTGTCTCAGCAGCAACCGCAACGTCAACATTCAATACCAAACCACCGTCAACAACTGCAACAACTCAATCAAGGTCTACCGCACGGCGTGAGAAGCCCACAACAACAGCTAGCCTACAAGATGGGTAGCCAATCACCCCAACAGCGCCTACAGAACCCGCCGCAACAACTACCGCAGCAGCAGCAGCAGCAGCCGCAGCAGATTGGGCCTTCACAGCAGTCTATGACTCCACAACAGCAGTTCCAGGCAGCGACAGCCCAACAAATGCAAACCACACAGCTTCAGACACATCAAAACTATTTTGCAGCCAACCACTCCAACCACTCTCCGTATGGCACGCTCAATCGGCCCATGCCGCAGAACACGCTGCCAGTCAATCCCATGGCATCGCAGCCAATGGTGACGCAAAACAGCATGTCAGCACAGACGAACGCGCATTTACCACAGACGCAGCCTCAACAGCCACCGGCGCCTACCATCGATGTAAATAATTCGTATGGACGTCCTGGGGAGTTTGCATGGGCACCCACTGGGTATTATGGATATCAAAGTGCGGCACCACAACAACAACAGCAGCAACAGCAGCAGCAACAACAACAACAACAGCCACAACAACCACAACAAGACCAATGGGCTGCGGCGAGAGGGTCAGGTGTTTTTAGATAAGGACCGGGTAGCCTGGTCCTATGACGAGGCTACTCATCACTGTCTTGAGTTGACGAGGAAATGGCTGCTGTTACATTGGCGCCAAATCATGATTTAGGATATTTTGGCTTTCAGCGATACGAATACTAGATACCCAGGATATGTCTTCTTCCATTTGCGGGAAGATTGGCACACTATATACACGCATGTTACGAATTTGAATGAAGGAATGACCATGGTATAATTATGCTTCTGCATGACGTGTTGACTCAGCTATCTGGTACTAGACAGCTCCGTTTACTGCAATGCCTCATCATTCCAACGCCAGAATGCCGCTTGATGTCCTTGCCCAGCCTGTATATGTACGCCATGCCGCTCCAAAAACGCCTTGCAATGCCAGCCGCGCAAACTCTCCATCCTGCGCTAATCCACGTCCATCATCTCATCGTGTTTGACGTCGTCGTTATTTCCCCTGGTCATCTTAGGTGTCTCCTAAAACCCTATCTTCTGACCCAAACCGCGGAAAGTGTCACCGATGCTTCCACCCATACCAGATGACTTTTCATTCGACTTGTTTGATGAAATCTCCATGCTCGCTGCCTGCAAGTTGAGACGCGTTAATCGAAGGCGCAGGGTGTGGTCGTACTCCTCGGCCATCTTGAGAGCGTCGGCGTGTACGTCGTGGCGGGGGTCTGTGGGTGGACAGATGAGTAGGCGGTCGACGAGATCTATCCGCGCATTAAGAACACGCTGGTTGATCATCTCTTCCAGATCTTCGTCGATGGTCCGGCCTTCCGCTGGCGGGAACTTGGACGTCATTTCGTCAAGCGTGACGCAGCTGAAGGGTATGAAGTACTGCACGATGCTCTTTGTCCGGATCCGGCTGTAGATGGTGTTCAGCATCTTGGACAGATATACGTCGAGGAGATAGTCGTTGCGGTAGCCTTCAAGCACTTCGAGACATGCGCTGTATTTGGAGTTGCAGAAGAGGTTGATAGCGCGGCGAATGTGAGGTTCGAGCTCAAGGAAGTTACGAAATTCGCTGTTTGCTAGCACCTTGTTTTGCAAATCGCTGCGGTCCATGTAGGCAAGCGCACAAAGACCACCGTATACCGCAATGTCGTTACCCGAAATGACTTCCTTCTGCCATGTAATGTACGCTGCTGGCTCTGCAGTCAAGTATGCCGCTGAGGTACCAAGGAACGCTGTCGCAGCTTCGCGGTAGTTGCCAGTAGCCATGTGACATAGACCGCTGCAAGCAGAAATGATGGGCTCCATCTTGGCCTTGTCATCGCCCTTAATCTGAGTGGCTTCCGACTTGGCCAGATTTGCCAATACATTTGTCCATGACTTTTGTGCGATGCTAACATATACGAGGCGGAGGGTCATGTCTGCAAGATGCTTGGGCGAGGTGCAATGCTCGCGCATCTTCATGTAGGCCTTGAGTGCGTTACTAAAGTCACCGGTATCGTAGTAGAAGTGACCGAGGTCCTCGTTGCCCATCTACAGGCAGTTAGCGAATAAGCACAGGTTTATTCCGCACCGGCACTTACTCGTATGCTCTCCTTGATCAAGTTGTTCTTGTATGACTTGAGCTCATGCTCTAGTCGGTCGTGCTCCTCGCGCACTTCCCGCGTCTTCTTCTCAACCCATGCTGTATCTGTCACAGACGCAGGGTCCTGTGGTGCTATGCGGCTGAACTGTTCTACCAGTGTTGTGTATAAATCAACATTCTTTCCCCTCTTTGCCTCGGCGATAGCGAGGCGGTAAGCGTCTGAGGCGAGGTATGGCGAGTGGGCGCCGATGTGGTGCAGGCGATCGATTCGTGTGTAGCCTATAAGACCTGTCAGTGCCCAGAGAGCCGAAGCAGCATGTTGAGAGCCTTACCGGTGTAATTGGCAATGTACGATTCCAGGTCAAACTTGGGAGGGTCTATCGGAGTTAGCGACACGCGCCAATGTTACATCGACTATGTCATACCCTTGACAACGATTTCGCCTTTCGACTTCTGCTCCTGGAAGAATGGCGATTGTTCGATATTCGACGCCATGACGCGGTGTCGTAGTGTGTGCGGACGGGTGAGGGTGTGGTTGCGGCGTAATGCTGAGAGTCGATGGAGCTCCAAGCTGTCACGGCTGTCTAGGTCGCTGCTGCCTTCCCAGGTTCCCCCACAGCGGGGAGGCTGACTAAGCCGCAGCACATAGGTCTCAACTTTCACCCATTCACAACGCGGAGTCACGACTGGCGCCTGTAGCCTCCATTGCATCCATTCAATATTTCTCTAGCAATTCCAATTTACATGGTTTCCAACTTGTCAATGCATGAACTGTGTTGCTTCTGAAATCGGCACTGCATCTAGACTTGATCAAAGCCAAAAGAGACCTTGAAGGTATGTGTTGTTGAAACACGACCCTGAATACACTTGGTATTTTGTTACGCTCAAACCACCTGGGTCCAGAAGCCTTTAGATCCAGCTTGCTCGCGAGACCTATCTGGGTACCAAAACAAATCTCGTTCAATACCCTCATGCATTGTCAATGCGCCGACTGCAAGCACATACCAAAAGACCCCCGACACGCCACCATAATAACTAAATATGGCTGCAAAAAGCAACACATCATAACAGCACACCCTCAAGCTTGGGTCAACCCGATATTCCGGTATCGAGCGCATGGCCCGTCTGTTCCAAACTTTGCCCACACACATTGTCAGCTGTGGCTGAGCCAGAATCCAGACCTGGGAAACGGGTACCGCCCGTGGATAAACAGCTCATCGGAAAAATGTGGCAGCTTACTCTAGACGGCTACGACAGCCGGAATTTCCAGAGACCGGAGTTTTGGGAGATCTACGACGCAGGTCCGAGGCGTGGTCGATGTCAGCTCTATACAAGCGAATGGCATCAGACGTCCTCGCAGCTCTAGAGAATGCCTCCGCGATTGAAAAGAGTACGACCAAGCTATTGTCAGTGTGACCATCACATCAAATCTTCTCCGGAAGAATCACAGGGTTAAGCGGAAGAATATAATCATGGTGATAGTCAATAGATTCAGAAACTATATCTTCGCGGCCAGCACGTCCATTACATCTCCTTTGACAATAAACGCCGACAGCCGAAAGCAAAGTCCCAGTGGTATCGATCGAGTAAATGAAAAGCAAAACTACAAGCTTGGTAGTACAGCAAAGAAGTTCGTTGGTCATGTTCGTTCGTTCGTTCATGGAGCCATGTCTGTGTGCGGGTTGCTGTGTAACCTTTTTCATGCATCCCATCCGTATCGCTCAAAACGCTCATGACAAAAACAAAATATCGTATCTCTAATCATGCTCAGAGAGCCCAGTCCAGCGATGCGGGCTCCATACCCACACCGTTGACGCCTCCAACAATGTTGTCGGGCATCCAGGGGCCTCTCTCTTCCCTTGTGGCGCCATGCAGGGCATCTGCGCGGTTGAGGGTCTGGACGTCCAAGTCTGTGACGTACGACTTGCCATCAGGCAACTTTGTGCGTACTTCAAACTCCTGGTCGAGCATCATGTCATCTTTCCATAGCCTTCTCTGGCCATCATATACGCACAAGACGCGCTTCTTCATCTTCATCTTATCGGTAGCGCAGCCCCAAGATACCGGGTAGTTCTTGCGCTTCTTGCGTCCGGAACCGGTGATGGCTACGCCGCCTTTGGAGAAAGTGAGGCCAGCGCGAGGACCGGATTTTTGGATGCGAGAAGAGGAGAGGTGGTTTGTTAGGTGGTTACCATCCCCGGCGTGCTGCGTTGCGCCGACACCCCGGGAATGTGTTAGTTGTCAATCCTTCTTCGAGGATTTGATGCCTCCCTTGCCTGAGCGGCCGCGGCGGGAGCCGTATGTGGCATCATCGTGGTCATCGTTATCGACTTCCTCTTCCTCATAGTCATCTTCCTCATCCTCGGCATAGTTGGGTACTGTGTACTCAATGCTCTTAGATAGACCGTTGCGATCGAGAGTCTCAGTGACGTCCGGATCCTCTGCAACGGAGGTAAGAAGGCGTTGGTTGATGGCTTCACTTGGGTCGGTTTGCTGTACAACACGCAGCACACAATCGTCCAAATGTTCGTAGAACTCTTGCGCGTTGGCAAAAGTAACTGAGCAAGTAGAACAGGTACCAGCAACGTTGGGCTGCGAGCCACCGAAAGCCTTGCGGCTTGATGGGCTCTTCTTGCGGCTGTTAGGAGGATTCTGCTCCACGCCGTGAACAGAGGTAAGGTGCCTCTTGAAGACATCAGCGCGGTTGAACGACTTCTCAGCCGCTGAACCACTGCCTGGACAGAAACCGCAGACCATTGTGCCCTTGTAGTGCGTGAGCGTGTGACGGTTCTTGTCATATTTCCTCGCGAAACCCTTGGTGTTGTACTCGCAGGTCGCGATCGGGCACTTTTCCGGTCGTTCGTTCTGGTGGGTGAGCATGTGTGCCTTCAGGTCTTTGAAGACACGCCCACACTCTGGTAGTGGGCACATTCCCTTCTCGCGGGTCTCATCGTTGTCGAAGCTGCTTCCACTCTTGCCTGAGTGGTGCGAGTGAAGAGAGTTGACAGAGCCTCGCCGTTGACCATTGTACTGGGAGTAAGGCTGGTATTGCTGAGTACGAAGATAGGGGCTGGCGCTACCCTTCTTGATGCGTGCCGAACCGGGGCGCTGGCTGTGGGAAGAGAGTTGAGAGAGAGCTGGTGAGGGTGGTTGCTCGATGATGGGGAAGTAAGGAGATGGGGTAGTCCTAATCTCAGGGTATGGGCTCTGAGGCGCGAATGCGAATGGCTGAATGAGATTAGGATCTGCTTATACTGCATTAGTCTCCATCATTTATAGCATTGGGAGGCAACCGACAAGTCTGAGAGAGTTGAGAAGATTGTGAAACTGAAATGACAGAAGGAGAACTAGTTGATGCCATATCACGCATGAAACCATGCGGCAAAAGAGAATTTCTCCGCTCATTTGGTTTCGAGGACCAAGTGGCTGAAGCTGGGGTCGTGGGCGTCTTGAATACATGCCTCTTGTAGATTGGCGAGGTAGGCGATGCAATGAAAGAAGAAGAAGAAGAGACCGTTGGTAAAGGAACTGTTGACTTACCCACATATGACTTATCTGTCGCTACCATTCCTGGGTACTCGTATCCAGTAGTCACCCCTAGTCCCATTGTGCTCCACGAGTCATTGAAATGTGGAACAAGTGATGGGGAGCCCATGGCGGAAGACGACACTGAAGCACCGGATTCAGAAGACGCAGAAAGAATGGGAGGCTGCTCGTGGAAAGAATGTGAAGTTGAGTGGGGAGAGCCGGCAGGGGTCTGATACTGGTAAGGCTTGACACCTTGTGCGATGGCATCGTAATGGTATTGCAGGTCTTGAGGGCTTTGCATCTCTGCGAGGGTAGCCATGTGGTCATATGAGGCGCTGAAGGTGTGCTCCATGGCATATGTTGAGGCAGGCACGTAAGGCAAGTTGTGGTGAAAATCCAGATGCTGTTCTTGGTTGCTGGAGTAGAGCTCAAAGTCGTGAGGCATGCTCGGTGGATATTGTGCGTAGTCAACCATGATGAACAATGTGGGAGATGAAACAAAGCAAACTGGAACAGTCGAGTGTCGAGTTGCAGCAGATGCCTATATCGGTAAATGGAGTCAGCATAAGCACTGAGCATGTGCGATGGGATCGTTGGTGTTTGGTTGGTAGGGCTAGCGCAGATTATAAGGGACCGACAGGGGAAAGCTTACCTTCCCGGAGGAGGTGCCGATCCAATTCTAAGGTCGTCGTATGAGTCGGCGATAACTCAAAAGGCGTGGAAACTTTGTAGATCTTTTACTGCATCTAGGCACGAGAGTGACAAGGCGTCGTCCCTCTCTGTAGAGTAGTCCTGGCGGCGGCTGGCTGAAGCGAGGGACAAGTCAGAAGCGGGAAGGACTATGGTGCTGAAGAGAGAACCAAGGCGTCGGAAGAGGTCTGGATGAAGTAGTGTTTGCGTTGATCATAGGCCTGGATGGAGGACGATGCCTCGGGGGGCGAAGTTGGTTTATACATAAGGCCAGAGTCAAGACGGCCGTGGCCCCCAGCGGGAAACAGTGCACGAAGCCATACGACGGCAGGCCAAACCCCTGTCCTGGAGGCTTTACTGCCCTACGAGCTTGGGCCTCTGGCATAGGGTGGCAGATTAGGAAACGGTCAGGCCACGCTAGGAAAAATAAAAGAAGGCAGAAGTTACCGGCCGCCGTCAATTCACGTCCCCGCCTCGATCGCGCGCCCCGACTGCTCAGTGGTAGCACTAACCCCTTGGGAGTCGCGGTGTGCCCGACCCCTGTTTGCGCAAGTCGACGCACCAACAGAGCAAGCCATGCCGAAAGTGACGAGGGGTCGAAGCACGTCAGCGAGTAGGCGTGCAGAGCGTGGGAGCCGTCATGCTGCATCTGGCAAAGACAAGCGGATTAGGGATAGACCCTGAAGAAAACGCACGCTCGATCACCGCTTCGGTCGGGGAGCCATGGGCGGACTGGGGACAGGTCCTGTCCTGCCATTCCGCAAGCCAGGCGGCCCTTAGCGCATCTGATACGCGATCCTCTCGCTTTGCCCGCAGCTCGGACCGTCATGCACGAGCTGTGGCTGGTGACGCTAGCACGCGGCTGTGCAGGCTCATGACGTCTCATTGGACATGGGCACACTGCTAATCTTAGACCATTGCCCGCAACGGGGTCGCTAAGCGAGTCTTCGTGGGGCTCAGTCTGCGCTGCACTGCCTCTCCAACAGGCCGTCTCTTCGTGCTGACCTCACCGAGTTTCTCATCGTCACGTTGTGACATCGTCACTGCGGGACTCGATGATGCACAGTTTTCCTGACTAACCACCGCTCCAAATTGCGGTGCGTCATATCACAGCTCGACCGCAATGCAAGGCTACCGTGGCATGGCGTGACATGGTCCTCTGAATAATCGTCGTCGACCTTTGGTGTGGTGGGCACATTGCAGCTGGCCGGCTATCGCATGTGACGGCGCCTGTACTGGCCATCCTATGGTCGCGACCGAACACCTACCCTACAGCCGTTTGCTAGACTTGCGCCCGTCGTGGGGAGCCAAGTCAGAGCAATTTCGCTCTGGGGGCCTTGCGCTGCCACGGTACGCTATGTGCACACGCCGTGTGTCCTTGACCAGAGCAGAGGCTCCCGACTGCTAGCTGTCATACACGGACCTCATGTTCCGTACCATGCTAACGTACCATCTGGTAATCAGCGTGACATCTTGTTCCGCGTGGTGCCTGAACCCTCATGACCCTACATCGTGGATAAGGTTTTGGAAGGCGTCAACCACACCCTTCCTGGGACCAACCATTCTATCAGCCATGCCGCCTGCTCTTGGCCAAGTATACCGGCTGCAGTGCAACTGGCGCATGATTGTCGAGTGCGTTGCTACACCCTGATGCACCTCAACCATGGAATGTAACACAGCTGCCCGACAATGGCTTGGATCCAGTCTTACGCCATCAGCAATACCCCAAGCTTCAGTATATTATGTCGCCATGGGCGCAGCACTAATCTCTTCGCCTGATGTATATCAAAGGCCGCTCACAACGGCGCAGGAGAGCTAGCTATAGCATATGCGGGGTGAGCCAGCCATGGAAGTCGCACTACTTGGATCCGATCGAGGCTATTTTAGTTGTAAAGGCTGCTTCCTGTCAATGTAGTCCACAGTTCTGGAGAACCACGCATTCGACGCGGTAGTGAAGCCGTGGCATCTGACAGGACGCAACTCTCCAGTGTAGCCTATGGCTGACTCACGCCGATAAAACCAACGGTTACATGCGAGGCCAAAGACTGCGTTAGACCTACGACTGGATAGAACCTGAGCGTCGTGGCATGATTGAGTTTCGTGTACGCAATTAATTTGGTCATGCAAACAACCCAAGCTCAATCCGAGGGCGTAATCAAGCTACTGCAGGAGCCAGACATCATGTCTCAGCGTTATGATTGCGCACCGCCACAGTTCTGTAGGTTCGCGATATCGCTAGCGCTAAGTGTATGAGCTCGATACCCCGGAGTAATCAAGGAACCATGCCGCAGCTTCTGAGAGACGTGCTTGGGCCGCTCAGGAAGAGGAGAAGGTCGCACCGCCACACCTTGTTGCGATGGCCTAGAACGCCCTGCGACCAGCATTGACCCTGCCTGTCCTGGATATGGGCATGCGGGACACAGCGCAGGAAAGGGCCGACCAGATGAACTATAGCGTAAAGGGCCTGTTTCGCGAAGATGCTGGTCGACCACGACCATTTCGTTTTGTGTTGCACATTTCTCCGAATGATAATTGACCAGATCACGATCGTCTTCGCCTGTATGCAGGACATGTTTCATTTTCCTCTCATGGTGTCCGCACCGGTAACCTTATTGGCCGTCAAGCAGGTTTGCAGGGACTCTGGCGACTTCCGGAGTATTGGTGAATAGTATGACCCTGAGGATAAGCGCGGAGGGGCTTTCCACCACTGCCATGCTCTTCAAAACATTTCATCACCCCCACGTAATACAACACCTTGAAAGGGGCCTCCAAAATGGTGCCAAATGCCTTTTGGGGCGAGGAGTTGAGCCAGCGATGGTACAAAGTTTTCTTCCAGCATTACTAGTCGTGCGACACGATCTAGGCCGTCTTCCACGTCGCATTACTTTCTTCGCTTGCGTTGATTGACGATTAGACCAATGTTGATGCGATTTCGCTTGCAATAGAGCGCGGTGCTAGATTCACTAGTCGACGCATCCTCTTCTGGAAGGCTACGCAGAAGTGCAGCAGCAGCAAAACATGGACAGACACTGGGGACGCCCAAAGCCACTTTGACGGGTGATCAGCACAGGATTGCTTGCTATGCGAGTACCAATAGTCCGGAACCCTAGTTGAGATATCGGAATCTCAGGGCTCCATGCTATACGAATGATGGGAGGACGAATGACAGGTTCTCAATTCTCAATGGGCTGTAATCATGCTTGATTGATAGCGCCGTGCGCCATCACACACGAAGCTGTGTGAGCTCGTGAGCCAAATTTGGGCTCGTCATGATTGCACACCTCGCATTCTGGGTGCACAGTTCCGAGGAGAACAATGTGAGCGCTGAGCGGCATGGCCCGTAACAGGGCCCCTCCGCCATACTGACTGTCGACCACCGTTGACCGGGTTGACCGTGACATGGCGGAGAGGTAATTCGTTGGCGTCGGCCTCGCCTATGCACTAGCGACCCCGCAAGCAAGCCACAAACCCAATTGGGGGGATGAAAACACCGGCCAGATGGTTGATCATCCTTCCCGCGCACCATGTGCTATACCATGCTGTGTTGGGACGTGAGACAGACGGCGGCCCGAAAGCGAGCATGGATGCGAAGTGAACGTACGAGCAGTTCTTCTGCCGGTGCCCGCGCATGCTTTTTCGTCGCACATGCGGGTGTCCAGACCGTGGCTTCGGTTGATGGATTGCCCACCACGAGCAGAGCCTCATGATCCTCGCAGCCCTGTTGCAAAATGCGCATGACCGGATGCCCAACCCGTAAACCTATGAGTAACAGGGCAGGCATTGGATTTGTATTCCTCCTTGAGCATTATCTTGACAGGGGGACAGAGAAGTATTACTCAAGTATCCAAGGAAAGCCCAATCGTACGGGGGAGCAGACAAACTCTTTCGTCATCCTCCAAGGCGCCTACAACGCAGTCCGTTATTGTAGCGCAGCCTGTCGTTGCTTCGCGCGATAGAGTCCAAGACACGTGTCGGCAACCGTGACTACTAAGGTATGTCTGTTATATCGCGAGCACGGTTACGGTACCAGAAAGTCTCGCCAGGCGCCGCCTTGTATCTGCAGGCTGGCTGGAGTGGCGCTGCTTCATGCTGCACATGGCTCCCTAGGCGGACCAGATTTCACCGTCGCGGTGGGGTTGAGAGGGGGGTTGAGACTAAGGCCGAGCAGGGCCTGTGATCAGACCACCTGGCATGAAGCAAAAGCAATTCTGCGCCGCGAAGGGGCTTGTGGGACCACGAGATAACAAAGTTAGTTCACCCTTCAACAACACGAAACGTTCCTCGAGGACCCGACGGCGAAGGACTTGATTGGCGCCAACTCTCTTTTAGCAGACCAACACGTTCCGCTTGTTCTGGCCCCCATCGTCGCCAACCCCAGTCCTGCCGGACAGCATCAAGGTAAGCGATACTCTCTCCCATATGCGCGCGCGATCGCATCAAGCTGGTGACAGAGCTTGGCGGTGGAGGGTCCAGGGTGTCTGCACATCAACCAATACCATGCTCTTTGGCTGATGCAGTATGCGGTATGCGAGTTTCTGTTCGCCGACCACTCTGTCGACCCTCGTCCAGTACGAATTATTTTGAGAGAGGTCCTTGCCTGCGCGTGACTTTGGATCGACAATGGTGGCGGAATTGAAGAATGCGCTGTCGCATATCGCAGTCCTGCCGGAACCAAAGAAGGCCGACAGAAGCGCTGTTGCTATACGCTGATTTCGCAGAAGACATGTAGTGTAGAAGTGGAGCGAGAGGTGTAGTCAAAGTAGAGTTGGTGGAACGGATGTTTCCAGCATGTCGGGACCGGCTTCAGCTCTGGTGGAGGAAAGTACAAATGAAGCAATTGCGCCTAGCGTACGAACGCCATCTCATGTTTATCTCAAAGCTACGGCGAATTTTTGGTGATATCGCTCGCTTTGTAGTCGAATCAATGTTGCGTCCATACCTTCGGTGTTGTTGTTAAGATGTGATCTATCCATGACCGATATGTATGACGTATTGGAACGGCCCGCAGCCGCTGGAAGTCGCCGCTGCTGAGCAGTCTAGAAAGTGATAGCAAAATGTCTTCTACGACAGACCACATACCACGTTCAATCAAGTTCGCACTGTCGCATTCTTCGGAGATTGTGCCAAGCTCCGTAATGTTCACAACTTACACAGGCTGCCGCCTCCCATCCGTGAGCTGTGATCTCTCGCAGCAATAACCCGGAACCTGGTCACAGAAGCCATCCCAAGGCATACATAAAGATCACTTTAGACAAAGCATGGTATCTACACTGCCAGTAGGTACACGTGCGACCTTCTATTAAACGCCTTACAATAGCCTATCCAGATCAAAGCTGACCTAGAAGCCTGGAATAGAATTGCATGTCCTCGTCTACCGTCTATAAGAAACACTGGGTATCGAAAACAACAAAACGCGAAATGAAGTCGCCAAACGAACTTCCTCCCGATCCAAGATATTACAAGCTTGATCAAGCTTGATCATTTCGACTTCTATCCTGGCGCCAGTCGGTCTTTCCGAGAGCGAGTGGCCGTATCCGCCGATTTACTCGTCTTTGAGTCCTGCTACCATTGCTGAAACATCTTCTGCTTTCTTGCGTCCTGAGACGGCTCCTGCAACTGCCTCTGCCTTCTTCAAGTTCCTTCCACTCCACTCGTTATTCCAACAAGTCGCCGCTGTTTTAGCCTTCAAATAGGAATGGAAGTATCCAAACATAGGATAAGCAGGAATGGGGCAAAAATACAGCAAGAAATCGTAAGGATGTTCCCAAAACCACGGAAAGGTTTTGATGAGTTTGGTCAGCCATATGAAAGAGACCAGGAGAATGAGTCTCGTATTTCCATTAGGGGAGTCGAGATATAGTTCTGATCGACAGAAGGCAAGGATTGCCAAAAGATCCCATACCATTGCGAAGTTGTATATCCAGGGGAAATACACTGTCCACACCGAAATAGGCCATTTCCACCAGATAGTGCGATTGCTGAACAGCGCAATGGGATTTTGCCGAAAGGTTGTGCGACTCCAGCGTTTGCATTGATCGATGAACTTGAACGTCTCTACGTTTCCCAAAACCGTGGTTATGGTTGCATTGGGCGAGGACTGGATCTTGATGCTGTATCCATGGTCAATGGTCCATCGTGTGATGAAATTGTCATCATCGGCAAGAAGAGGCCCGAATCCGTTTTGGTTCAGGCCATTTTTCTCGAAGTAGGTAAGGATCTGGCCTGCAAACGGAATGTGCCACTTGGTCAGTCTGGTCAGCCAAGTGAAGACAGATTTGAGAACATGTTCGTTCAAGAATCGATCTTTGAAGTGGTCATTCCGGACGATTGATGTCAAGATGAACAAGGTTCGACCAGATACCGCAAAAACACCACCATCAGCGGTATTCGATGCTTGAGTCTCAAAGCTATGACGCTGGAGATACAGTGCGCCTATAGTGTTCCAGAGACCGGCCCAATACCATGCTTTGTAGTACTGCATGAGACTCATATTGGGATTACGGTTAGGGCGAATGTACCTCACCACTTTTCGCGTCCCAACAAGGCCGATTTCTGGGTCATTGAAGGCGGGAAGAGTTGCGTTCAAGAGCTGCTCATTCCAGATGGCAGTATCGTCGACCATGACAGTAATCCTAGTTTTCACTATGTCGATAGCGTGACAAGTCTGCTTGCGCTTGTTGGAATGATTGACACATGTGTACTTGATTTCTGTGACCATTTCCGAACCGAGTGTTTTGATCGAGTCCTCAATGTGGGCCATGATATCCTCTTGGGCGTTAGGGCTGTTGGCAGAAAAGATCAAGCAGGCAGGCTTGTTTCGGAGAATCTGTTCGGTCATCTCTCTAAACACTGGGTTGTTTGCGGGGCCGACTGTGGGTACAATCACGGTGCAGTCTGATGGCTTAAACTTCAGATCCTGAAGGGAATCATTGGACGCTATTTCGTATCGGAAGTAGAAGTATAGAGCGAGGATGGTGCGATAGTATCTCCACGCCATTAAGGCCGAAAACCAAAGTAGTCCTTTGTCCTTTACCGACAAGCTTTTGAAGACAGTAGCGTTTAGAAGTGCCATTGGCACGACGTGAAGAAGATTCCACAGCTCGTGGGGCTTGGGACCTGGAGTTTTCTCTCGGTTGGAATTGATTATGGTGTAGTAGATTATGAAAACGAGCCAGCCACCTATTGAGAATGTGCTGAAGAGATACCACCAAATTGGGTATGGAGTAGTAACAGGATTGGTGTCGAGACTCCGAAGCCACCAGATCCAGCCGAAGGATATGCTTCCGAAGATAGAGGCGAGCTTTTGCATGTTCTTTGAAGAAGACATCGTCTTCGAAGACGTGGTAGGGCTGCGTGAGCCGATGCTGTTCGTACTTTCCGTTGCGTTCCTCGTTGCTGTTGCTTCTCAGTTGTACTTTGCGGCTATATCTAAAGTAAAGTATAGTAAAATCTGTTCATATAGTCCAAAGGGAGTCATTGTACCACCGGAGTGAGCAACAAAGGCCCTACATTTTGGTGAATACATGAGTCTGCTACAATGCTTTTGCGAGTAGAAGAATATGACAAACGCTACAGTGAGTGATATTGTGAGTGTTCACCGCGGCGACTGCAGGAAAGTGAAGCATACCGAGGCCAGGTGTGAATGAAATCAGTAGTTTATAGTGTGAACAATGTTCACCAATACGTGCCTCTAAGGACTGTTCGCGATGAGTATGCTCGAGGTTTCAAGCGACAACACAGTCTTTCATCTTGCCGACTATCTATCTTGTGGTGCGTTCAACGGACATTTTGTTTCCATCAAAAGTAGCTTGCACCTCAGCACGCAACAACATTGAGTCAGTATCTCATTGGTTTTCCCACATTGATGCAGTGTGGTGAGGTTTTCTATATGACATTTCAGCTACATGACGCTCACGTACGAAGAGGGCGGAAACTCCACCTGAGCATAGAAGCCTTCATGAGTGGAAGTCAACAGGAGACTCATCGATTTTGTACCAAACATGCTCTGAACAGAGCTTTTGACTGCTAGTGTGCTGATCTCACGGTGATCCGCGATTATGTGCTTAGATCACAATGTCACCATGCTTCCACATCTTGAATATGAGGAGGACAAAATCTGACCCTACAGCCAAGAGTCAGAGCGTCTTCAATCATCCTAGGAAGCAGAGAGAAGCGCATAGTATAGCCGGCTGGGGAACTCAGTGGACGATGGAACAAGAGTGACTGATCCGTTAAAGTCAATTTGGTTTTTTTATCCTCGACTCCCGATACTATGCCCAGATAGCTGTGCAACTTGAGTGCTATATAGTTGACTATAATCGTTGGAGTCGGCTTCGTAACTTCTAGCCAATGACACATATATAACGACAGCACACATGATGACTAGCTATACGTGTAAGATGTTAGAATATCAGCTTTGGAACATGAAAAGTGATGAGTGCTGTTGGATAGTGAGAACAGAACAACTGAAGTCTATGCGTTGAGCAGATACGCTAGTGGCTATGATGGGTAGCACAGCCAATATTCTCTAAGTGTCAGGTCTATGTCTTCTCTTTGTTCAAGCAAGCCGTGCGTCAACATATGCCGCTTCCAATACGGTACTGTATATGTACACTGACAACAGTATGATTGGTAGATCTGTATCCTGGAGGACGATAGGAATATGTTGGCTTCGTGTCACGGCTCCATCGTCTCTTGTCAAATACCATTCTTGGTTTCTGGAAGCCGCGTTGATACAAGGTTGTGTGTAATGGATCGTCCTCGACGGTCGCGACCGCAACTAACACATCAAGTTTCCTCGTCAGAACGATGTACCCGACCTGTTTCTCCGTGAATTCGATTGGAATTGGCTCTTCAGCAAGTTTCTATCGTGCGGTTTGAGCGGTGAAGGGTTCGTAACAGGAGACCCAGAAGGTATGCACTTAGTTTCTCTAGTCGACCTAAGCAGTGCTACGTAGAACCACGCGAGCCCCCCGCATGCGATGCTAATCCGGGGTTGAGGCATACACCGACAAATGCGCCGTCGGAAAAGTCCCTGTGTGACGCGGGAGCCGCCCGGTGTGACCTCGAACATCATCAGATGCCACAACCATGGGGAAAGACACTGCGGGGTCGGTATCACAACTTTCCAAAACTTCATCTAAATCTCTTTGTTACCAACCGCAAATCGACTCATGTCGGTCCCGAGGCTCTGTGAAATGATCCTAGCATGAGTGGGAGAGCAAGATGCGTCGGGCAAAGTAGGCAGTCGCTGTTCAAGCGGTGACAGCGCTATCCCCGAACAGACCACGGAATGTACGTTGGACCAACGTCTGGAGAAAGCAAAGTCGTGAGCTCGGTTTCAATCAACTCCTTTTCACAGTCGCAACTATTCATTTCTCCCCAGAACACTTTGTCTTTTCCTCGGCTCACTTGTCGCGTCGCGATGCGGTCCGCGGGAACAGGGCCCGTTTGATGAAATGGCGATACCTCTCCACCACTCACGAGCCTCAGAAGCAGTTCACCAGCAAAACTACTGAAACCGCCAAACATCCAGCGAGCCTAACCGCCACTACTCCTACCACGAGGCTACAAGTGTCTAGACCTTCATCATGCGGCACGTCCACGTTTTTCTACAAGCAATTTCGAACTGCTCAACTGGGCGAATTTTCCGGGACCATTCGAAGTTTGCGACTACGTCCTCACAAGTGCTGTAACATTGCAAGGCTTTTGTCCCTAATCTGCTTTCGACGACCAATGGTATGTGTATACGGCGAGCCAGTAGGTCATGCAATCTCTCCGACAGGATCTCCCTCTGCCAAGTGCAGCCGACCCAAGTGTGTCGTTCGTCCTTAGCCAGGGGGCATATGAGCATGCACATATTCATTGCGAAAAAGATGCGCATGGCTATAAGTATATCAAATAATCCCGGCTTTGATGTCTGTACGACGACACATCTCAACCTTTTGTACATACAACATCATGTCCCTCAAGTCACTGTTCGTTTCTATTCCGTTCCTTTGGCGCTGTGCTACCGCACTACCAGCAGGACCTGGTTCATGGCCTAATGGAACCTCCTTTGTTTACTCCTCTTCAAATGATGTGCATGCATCGGCTGCCTACAACTTGATCGATACGTACGACTCGAGTAACTGGGCGAGCAAGTTTGATGTCCAAGACATTGCCGACCCCACACGTATGTTCGTTGGTCCTCATTCCAGTAGCAGGGCCTGACAAGAATTGTAGATGGCTTTGTGGACTATGTCAATGCGCAAGAAGCCCAGCAGCTCGGTCTAATGAAGACACAGAACGGCCAGGTATACATGGGTGTAGACTCAACATCTCGACTCGACCCCAATGGCCCCGGTCGAAAGAGTGTACGTGTCCAAAGCAAGACAGCCTACAACCGTGCGCTTGTTATTGCAGACTTCGCACATGTTCCTGGGAGTGCATGCGGTTCATGGCCAGCTTTGTGAGTCATCTGCCTGCTCTTGTCATACGACGTCACGCTTACATTGCACAGTTGGATGGTCGGTCCTAACTGGCCAAACCAAGGCGAGATAGACATCTACGAAGGCGTACACATGAGCCCTTCCAATCAAGTCACTCTCCACACATCCCCGGGTTGCAACCCTTCCATCGGCCCGGGTGGGGAAACTGGAAGCCGTCTAGCAGGAGATTGTGGTGCTGGCGGCGGCTTCAACGGCTGCGGCATCTCAGCCAACAACCCTGTCACATACGGTACACCTTTCAACGCTAATGGCGGTGGTGTATACGCCACTTTATGGACATCTTCTGGCATCAAAGTATGGTACTTTGCTACTCGGGATGTACCAGCGAACATCCGGAACGGTAACCCCGATCCTGCGACTTGGGGTACTCCGATCGCGAATTTCGGCGCAGGTTGTGATTACAATGCCAGGTTCAAGGACCTGAATATCGTATTTGACATAACATTCTGTGGGGATTGGGCGGGCGGCGTCTGGGGCTCAAACTCCTGCTCGCAGATTAACCCGAGTTGCAATGCTTATGTGGCAAACCAGCCACAGAGCTTTTCAGATGTAAGTCTTCATTGTGCTATGCTTTACATAAAAGTGTTTGTGCTAACAATAATTAGACATACTGGCTCGTCAACTCCGTCAAGGTGTACAGTGTCTAAAGACTTGAGGACCCCTCTCCTACTCTTTCGCTTCATCTTTTCCTCCAGTCTATGATCATCTGGTTTTGTTTTCAATGTAAATACCTTTTCTCCTACATTATACTGCTTTGGAGGGGCGGGTTTGGACAACTGCTCTATACCAATTTTCTCTTTGTTCAATATGGCTTTCTTGTACATACCTCTCTCTTTCTATATATATCTAAAGCTTCTACTGCGTGTGAACAGCTTCTCTCAATGCTTCGATTTCACCCTTTTGCCACTCGGTAACCTTGCCTTGCCACTTCTCACCTTTGCCGCCACCCTTCGCTGTGCTCACAACTTCCTTGACCTTCACGGCCATCTTCTCTACCAAGTCTGGTTTGCCAAACACAACAATGGATCCGGAGCTCTTAATCTCACCCGAACACAGCACAACAACAACTTCTCGCTCTTTAACGAAATCCTTGATTTCAAAAAGGACTAGATTGATGAAATCGAGACCATCCGCTCCACGATGCATGAATGCGGTGGTCTGGCCTTGCAAATGGCTCCTTATGCGGTCTCCCTCAAATGCTGCAATCTCAGCTAGTAACTTGTTGACTTTCTTTCGTCCTTCGGAGACTTGGTCGCTTATCCTTTGCACACCAGCCGCGACGTCTGCAGGGGCAGAACCAGATGATAATGACACAGCAATGGAGCGAAGACCGGTGATCGACTCGGTAGCCATCTTTATCGCACGATCTCCCGCGGTGAAGAACAGCCGGCAGTTGGTACCTCGTACGGACTGCATATGGTGTAATAATATGATGTTGATGTGCGACGAGTTTTGCAGATGCGTCCCGCAACAAGCGTTATAATCCATGTCACCAATCTTGATGAACCGTACAACGCCTTTCTCTCTGTCATAGTCTTCTGGTAGGCTGTCGCTTCCCTTGCCTTCTGGTGTTTCCACTGTAATAGGCATACTCTTCCTGATCTTGGCATTGCATTCCGTTTGGATGGTTTGAAGCTCCTCTTCTGACGGTTTCCGTGGCAGTTCGACGTAGTTCATCTCTCCAGGTTGACCCATACTCCACCCAAGGGTGGGCAGATCCATAGAGTCCATGACGGCGGAGAGGAGATGCTGACCGGTATGCTGTTGCATGAGATCCCAGCGACGGGCGAAATCGACAGTTTGACGAACTGGTGTTCCAGGCTCAAGTGGTGCAGGGGAGAAGTGGATGCAACGGAGACCATGACGTTGCATATTTCTTATCGGGATAGCTTCTTTGCGCTCGTCTTTGAGGATGGTGAGCACGCCGTAGTCTGTGTGCTGCCCACCACCTTCTGGGAATAGTACTGAGTCCGCGAGCTCAACAAGCCATGTTTTGCTTCCTGCTACATCCCCATTCTCAAGGCCCTTGGTCGGATCCGTGGACTTCTTCGTCTTTGACTTGCCATTTGGCTGTGAGGACTTTGGGGGCACGAATTCCTCGCACGATACGACTTCCGTGTCGAGCGTTTGCAGATAAGAATCTTTCTGGCATCGTAAAGCGCCTACAATGGCTGGAGTAATAGCTGTGGTAACTCTCATAGTGACAAGACTGCGCGACTGAAATCCAAGAAGAGAAAGTCGAACGGCAGGTGAGGTATGACTCGATGTTCGGAGCGAACTCGAGCGAAAGATAGAGAAGCCGAGGGAAATAGTGCACTTAGTCACAGCGTTGACTATGGACATGGATGGTCACGGCCTGGTAGACTTGCTGCAACCGTTCCAGCGCCATAACCAAGGAATCAAAGTTCTATACAAGCTGTATGGTATTGAGACATCTATGTGCAAACGGGTGGGATGGCTGGTATTCTGAGACTAGACCGCAATGGGATTAGCCTCTTTCCGTCGGATCAGAGCGCGTTGAAGGCTGTTACAATGCCACTTTCAATTGCTCTTCACAGCATGGCGTGACGAACACAGTCTTCAGAACGCGCTCTATTGTTTCCAGACGTGCATCTGGTGGCGACTTTCGTGATGGAGGACAGGGCGGAGTTCGAACGCCTACCGCTTCATGGTTTACAAGCGATGATGACGTACTCGAAGCCAAAAGTCGCAAAGCTTTCGAAGGTCTTTTTTTGATCAGTGCTAATGAACAGATTACTGACCTCCATCCTCACAATGTCGCGACCGAAGAAGCCCACACACGCGGCTGTGACGCGCTTCGTCGAGACGTTTCTACCACTGAAAGAGAACGATGTCCAGCGACTCTACCACGTACCACGACATCCTCGATACGACGCCCAGACGGCTGTAGTCGAGCAGATTGTGCTGAGCGTTACTCCTACGCCAGGCGTCTACTCATTGATCGGCTACCCACTAGACGAGAGCACGATCGGCGCAACGGCCACCATCCCCAAGATATATCCTCGGCCGCCACGGACGCTGTGCTTCCTGCATCGACCCTTCAACCTCGATAGGCGCAGTGTGCGCAAAGGGACGCTCGTACTTTCGAGTCACACGTCTTTTGATGAGGTGCTCACGGTGGGTTGGAACACGGTGCTGGCAGAACGTTTGGGAATAAAGACGACAGACTGTCTTTGTGTCCAGGGCTACAAGGGAGACCCTCAGAGGAAGATTGGGATTGTAGGCCAGGTCTCTACACCTCTTCACAAGCTTCTTGGTCGCATACAGGTCGAGTTTGGTGAGTCAGAACTCGCGCAAGAAGGGCACTCGGGCGAGATTAGTATCGTCGCGATCATGAACGCGTTTAACGAGGACGAGGTGCATCGCGTGTTGGCAATGGCTCAGGAGCGTGGCTGGATAGCAGAAGGTGGAGATGGTAGCCATGTCCTTTACTTGACTGGCCAACCAAGAGCCAGTGGCATAGAAGCTGCGAAAGCGCTGGGCATGTCGGTAGCCTGCGTGGGGCATCGGCAAGCTGAGGACTGGGGTATACACTTTCTAGGTGAAGAGCTCAGGAAGGAATTTCCTGGTACACAAGTGAAGGAGATTTACGAGGAGGAGATACCTATTGTAAGAGAGAAGAAAGTACCTATCGTGCAACATGTTGGTTAATGACGCCGCTGGCAAGCCCCTTCTGGTGTCCTACTCATCCTGCAGCACCTGTTGTCTTTCGCTCCTCCGTTACCTCTGTATGCTGGCTGCCAATCCTGCCATTCGCGTATCTCCACGAGACGTTCTTTCCCATGCGGAGAAGTTGCGGCACGACGCGGTTTCCTCTATTTCAAAGATTGTAATCTCGCGCACTTCATCTCAGGCTTCGACGCCAAGCAAGCCTACCTCCGAGCCTTGAATGATGCTTTTCCTGTGATATTTCGCCATCAATTGGTCTGGTCTTCAGAACCTTGGCACATTGCGATCATAGCCTTCCAGGATGTCCTCTCCTTGCTTCGATACCATCAGTACTGACGTTACTGGCCTATGGACGAGTCCCGGGAAGTGCAAGACTCCATCGCCTGACCAGGAGCTTCTGAAATCGCCTCCCTCGAAACGCAAATCGAGCGTGAAGCCATGTCCTCGCTCAATGACCATCATCTGTGCTACCAGGCAGCTAGTGGTGGAGAGAGCACAACGCCCGATCTGTTTGGAGGAGAACAGTTGCACCTCAAATAATGGCAAGGAAGTGGCACTAGTCAAAATGGGACGCTCTCATGTTCTCTGCCGGGAGTACATCGAGACACTTTTCCTCGAGCACAAACTGTCCGCTGCCGTGCCGTGGCGCCTACCTTCCCCTACGACCGGATGCTTGCGAGCTGTTTGCCGCTGGGGCAAGTGGGGATACGCCGGCAGGGTCGCTTGTGATGTCAGTCCGTGCTAAAGAGATGCTTGGTAGCATTAAAGATGCCCTTCGCCAGCTTGCTCAACAGGGTGACGCCTATACGCTATCAAAAAACAATAACACCGAGCAAATCCCCCTCACTCATGTTCGCACAACGCTGAAGCGATACTGATGGCAATACCACCCGGGACTTGACTTTGCTGAGCTACTTGACCCTTTCTTGCTCGCCGTTAACGTCCAGGATACTCGCCATCGCTATGGCCCAGAGCTTAGCGCACCCAAGCTCAACCATACTCACGTCCTATCCCGCGAAATTGATCCTGATGACTATCCGCTTGGAGAAGAGTCATGGATGGCTGCTTTCTTTCGTCAATGGGCTCTGGATCACGAGGAGGAGCACGGAGCGATGGAGGAAGGCTGGGGCGTTTGATCTTTGAAGGCAGGTGAAGACGCGAGCTGGGAGTGGCCCTGTAAGCGGATACAAGCGCACAAGGCTGGGAGTGACGGACAGATTGAGTGTCTCGTAAATTGGGTAGGGCAACGTCACTTGGCACCTCGGGTCAAGAAGGAGCAGCTGGTTGCTGAGGCTCGCGACGTCTATGACAAAGTACATGGGCTGGTTCACATCCAGAAAGATGGTAGGACTTGAGAAATGCACGGCCGGAGTTTGGAACGACATACATCACACTATTTGTTGTGTGGGAGGTTAGGGTTGTGGTCGCATATGATGTTTTTCTATCACTTCCTGTACTTCTACAATTCAAAGCATTGGAAGAATGCAAACATCACGCAACTGTTGTCGTGAAGATGCTACACACTATACTGTTCTGGCAATCCGCCACCTCGTTTTCTTACCTTTCTACTACAGTCGCTGATTATTGATGCAGATATTGCCTGTCTGGCCCGAGAATGCTACGCCATGTTACCAAAAAGCTCAAATGTGTCCTTCTCCCCACCCAATCCAAGTCTGACAAAGCTACAAGGCAAGCCAAATCCCTGCGAACGAATCGCATCATGTGCGTCTTCTAGAGACCGAGCCAACGGTTAAGTTGCATCCGCTGACAAGTTCAAGCCATCCTACGTTCCATCTCTTCATGAGACTCTCGAAGGAACTTCGACTTATGATATACGACAACATCATAGGAACTACGCGTCGCTAACTCCCTCTCACTAATGCCCGAATCTACTACGATTGTTTACACTCAGCAATACTCCAGACATGCAAGCAAGTCGCAGAAGAAGCTGGTCCTATCCTGCACCGTCGAAGAATTGAAATTTTAGGCCCCCCAGTGCTGACCATTCGCATCAACCCGAACCGTTACGACAGCGCCTTATATTTCATCAAACACCTGCTTAAACTCATTGGTGAGTGTCGTGCAGCAGAGATTGAAGAAACAGGAGCATCAGCCAATGTCATTCTACCATGGTTGTTTAGCGGTGACAAAGACCGCAACATCCGAATAGGCACGTTGTTCTCTGTTGAACTCTCGCAAAGCAGTCCAATCACAAATGGCCGCAAGTTCCAGAATTTCTTTCAGCGCACGATACGACACATGCGGCGGCAATCAACAGTCGTTGTTCGTCTCCTTGTTGATGGCCTGTTTCGCACGCACCCATTCAATATCATGGAATTCTGGAGTGAGACTGCTGTCGATCTTGAGCAATACTCTCGCATGATCAACTTCCGCTTTGTGTTCGTGGTGCCAAAGCAACAGCTTGAAAGTTACAAGGGGTTGGCGGTTAGGCCGAGATCTGTTCCGCCTTGGATTACGGAGGATATGTGGTCTGTCGAAGCAGCAAAGAGAGGTGGTGTTGATCCGGCTGTCGATTAAGTCTTACTGTTCGCTTAGATGTGAGATTAGGCATGCGATGCATATCTGTACATGTTTTCGAGGCCGTTGCATGTGTGAGGCATATGCATGCGTGCTGCCGGCTTCGTATCACCAATTGGTGTTGCTGGTTGCGGCCCCCAAAGCCCGCCACGTCCTTGGGCGGACGCCTCACAATGTGCGCATGATCGCAGCTTCCTTTCTCTGTCTCGCCTGTACAGTCTTGCGGCGCGTGTAATTAACAAGATGCCGGAGATATCCTTTGTGTTTGGGCCGCGAAACAGCTTCTTCTTCGACTGTCCTCAAACCTGGAAATTGTAAGCATGGTAAAGAAAGACGCGAGGCATGGCTAACAGCGTGCAGTCATGAAATCCCGCATACGCTTCGTCAGTTGTTCAATAGCTCCATGAGCCCAGAATGGAGAATCGCTAGCCCTTATTGCCTCGCCCTCGCGCCCCAGATAGACTCCCCAGAGCCGATCTGGTATGCAGGTTGCAAGACTTTAGATGGGGAGGATAAGCTCTGTAAGTGCCTGCCCCGGCCTAAACTCCGCGGCCATGAAACGCATGGCAGATGGCGGTGCGGGCCAGGCCCCTCTTGTCCAATATGGAAACTAATCAAACACAGTCCACTCGCAAACGTACTTCGATGTCAACTATCCTGATCTCGCGCGATGGATCAAGTCGTTCCCAAATGCGGCCCGCTCCTGTTTTGTGACCTTTGGCCAGAACTTCAGCTACTTCGCATGCGCACCCGGACATGGCTCGATATGGGCCGGTATACCTTCGGACCTTGAGAGCAGAGTGAAGAAGTCGCTAGTTACACCAACTTGTGTTGGCATTGGAATGAAAGACGCTTGGTTCGTCTTGTTCTCAAACGGCGACTTGGCGTGGAACTTGAGAGGTTATTACAACTCTTTGAATAAGATCCTTGCTGAAGCTGCGCCGGGTACAGTCAATGTAAGTACAGAGGATATGTTCCGATTGATCGCATGAGTGCAGCACTGATGTTGCCAGTACGTCGCCATTTCGCCGTATAACAAGCAACACTACTTCATCGCATTCCAGGACCGGACCGTCAAGTACAACTTCCAAGGAGCTCCTTCAGAATGGATGCGACTCATGACTGAAGTATTCGATCTCTGGGCCGTTGACCACTCACGAATGCAACATACCGTTCCGCTACAGGCACAATCATATGCGCATGCGCAACAAGTACCAGCGCAAACATATCTTCAACCGCAGTCAACGCATATCATCAATGCTTCGCGGCTACCTATGGCCATTCCGGTGTCGCCACAATCGGCACCGAGCTCACCATTGCCTATATACACAAGCCCTATACAGCAGAATGCGGTACCAGCTGTCGCATTCGTGGAGAAGACACCGCACTACGGTGTTGCAAATATGCCAGTAGAGCTACCTGGGAATGCATTACTCTCTGCACCAAACACAGCGACAGGGTTACCGGAGAAAGAAACAGGAAAAAAGAGAAAAAGCTTTCTATCGAAGCTGTTCTAGGCTACCATCGCTCAGGTCTCAGATTCCGGTTCCGCGATTATCAACCTCGGAATTGCGCGATGTTGTGTGCTTGTGACAAGAACTTGCAGCTTGTATGCGTCGGAAACTTCGCAGATATGCAAGGTTCGTACTGACCTTCCTGATTGGCGCGGACTGCCGAACATGCACTGCCGATCGCGCTGGATATGCTTGTCCACCACAAGAGTGGGAGGGCTATCACGTCACGATGCAGGCCCTTTTCGGTGCTTCTAAAGATATGCCCTATCATCGCTAGATTCGGGATGCAGCTAGCTACGACATACAAGTACAGGTTCTCCGCATTCAAGTTCCTTACAGTATTCTTCCCGCCAGGTACCAGTCAGCATCATGGCAACCATGACAAGAGCTTGGAAAGTGGGGGTCTTAGCAACGTGCTTCCTGACAACAATAGCGAGTGCTGCGGGGCCTACAGTCGCTGTTTTGAATGGAACATACGAAGGCTTACATCTTCCCTCGTTCAATCAGGACCTCTTCTTAGGCATTCCGTATGCGCAAGATACCGGAAGTCAGAATCGTTTTCGCATACCACAGTCTTTGAACTCGACATGGAACGGCACGCGCCCCGCCAAATCATACGGAGATACCTGTCCAGACCCATCAGATACTAGCTTCAGCATGAGCGAAGACTGTCTGAGCATCAATATTGTTCGCCCAGCTGGTTTTTCAGCTGGCGATCACGCGAAGCTGCCAGTTGCATTGTGGATTCATGGAGGCAGTTATCAAGTTGGCACCAGCGCGCTTGCGAATTATAACCTCACATATATTGTCCAGCGAAGCGTAGAGATTGGTCGACCTATCATTGCTGCTAGTATCAACTACCGTAAAGGCGGATGGGGTATGATGTACTCTCGAGAGATCCAGGGTACCGGCCAGACAAACCTCTCACTTCGCGACATGCGCAAAGGACTCGCCTGGATCTCAGAGAACATTGGAGCCTTTGGCGGCGACAAGAACACAGTGACCATCTGGGGCGAGTCTGCTGGAAGCTTTGCAGTAGGCCAGCTACTCATGTCCTACGGTGGCCGTACAGATGGCTTGTTTCACCGCAGCATACAAGAGTCCGGATCTGCGGCAACGGCTTGGTACAATGGTGAGTAAGAGATGTCCCTGTAGAACTCTATGTGATTGACACACACTAAATTGGCACACGCGCCTTCTAGGTACTGATTGGTATCAGCCCATCTACGATAACGTCGTTAACAAAACGAATTGCTCTAATGAAGTTGACACACTGGAGTGCCTGCGCACAGTGCCTTATGAGATTATGTTCCCGTTACTTGCGGCTCCGGTTCAAGGTCCCGGCTGGTACCCGACTGTCGATGGAGACATCATTCCTGCCTATCCTACGGAACTGCTCGCTTCAGGCCGTTTCGCTCATATCCCCCACCTCTACGGTACCAACTCTGATGAAGGTACCGACAACGCGCCTGCGGACGGTGTCATCAACACCGACGAAGATCTTCGTGCCTACCTCGCCGGCAGCACAGGCTTCGACTTCCCTGATACGGTTGTCCAGCATATCATGGAGCTCTATCCCAACGACCCCACCCTGGGCATACCCCTTAACACCGGCGTGCAGCTTTTTGCAGAGCAGGGTCTCCAGTACAAGCGCATAGCTGCCATCATGGGCGACGCATTCTACCATGCACCCCGCCTCACGGACGCCCGCGCTTACTCTAAATACTCGCCCACGTATATTTACCGCTTCAACACGCTCCCCTGGCAGAACAACAACACTGCTAATGAAGGCGGCAGCGCGCGCGCATACAAGGGTGTCGCGCACTTCACAGAGGTGGCTTTTGTCTTCGCCAACCCCAACTTCTATGGGCCGTGGGAGGAGTACAGAGCGTTAAGCAATCAGATGAGCGCGCAATGGATTAACTTTGTTGCTAGTGGTGACCCTAATAGCAAAGCACTGCCACTGTGGCCGCAGTACAACGAGAGTGCACAAGGATTTGATCTTGTTATCCAGGCAAAGGGGAGAGGGTACAATGGGAGCTATGTTGAGGAGGATACTTGGAGACTTGAGGGAAGGGAGTATTTGAGCAAGTGGGCTAGGAGAAGGCATGTTTAAGAACGCAGCCGCAACTTAAGTTCAGGTACTTCCCATAGACAATGACTACATCATAATGCATATTAGTAGCATGCGACATGGTCTGTGATGTAAGAGTACGTAGCAAAGGTATATACATTAGGTGGAATTAGAGGCATAACATTGTCCAAAGTAGGAGAAACCTAAGGTTGAATGAAGTGACACATCTTGTGCAAGAAGCACCAAGCTAGAGACGAAAATATAATCAAGTCAAAAATGAAGTTGGTAAAAGACACAATCAAGCCAATAGGGGTTCTTGAGAGAGAGCAGCCATATCAAGTAAGGAGAATGAATGAAGAAAAAGGTGATTGATCAAGAAGTCAAGTCAAGCAAACAAAAGAAGAGGTCTTGTGAGGCAAATGGATGCATTGATGCTGAGGCGATACCATGAAGAAGAAGAAAGAGTGAAGTCCAACCCAAGTCCAACCAAGATTAAATCCAACCCGATGAAGCCCAAATCCACCAGCCATCAGCACAATGTCCAAAGCTCTCAAACCCAATCCAAACATCGACCACCGACTGCAGGTGTGTTCACCTCAAGTCTCTCATAACCTTTCGCATGCTGCATTTCTCGAAGTTGATCCAAACCCATAAGGGCCGCCATCGAGGTATGCAGGGGTGATGATCTGGGCCGCGACGAACGACAGGCTAGCGGAATAACATCTCCAAGGTAGGCCCAGCTTAGTACCGAAGCACCATAGACTGTCTGTCCTCCAGCACCTTGATGTGAGAATGAATGTCCTCCAGATCATCAACCACCAGCCATGAGGTCTGCCGAAGCAGCCTTGTAGGCCCAAAGCGAGATCCCAGCGAGATCTGTATATTCCGTCTCTTACTGTCTTGACCATAAGTCCTGCACTTCCCACCAGTATGCCAATCCTCCATCCGCTGCTCGTAGGGCCACCTGCAATCCGTCTTGCACCCTGTACCTAATCCTCCTGACGTTGTACGACTCGAGCGGCCGTGAGCATGCGATGCTGCCGTGATGTGTGGAAGGCGGCCTGAATAGGGCTTGAGGATGTTGAGCAGGCTCTATGGTGGAGAGCTGAAGCGGTTGAAGCGGTCCGAAGGCAGCATGCTGAATTTGAAAAGGTTAGCAGGCTGATAATAAGAAAAGAAAGATGGGGGAAGAAACGACGGAGGGAGAGGATAGTTACCATGCTCAAAGTCGAAAGATGAAGGCGAATGATTGACCATGGCTCAGGGTGATCAAAGGTTGTTGATGATCATCGATAGAGGTCATGTTGGATCAAGGTTGGACCAAGGTTGATTGAAGTGTCGATGACCAAGTAAGGTGTGAGTGTTGTTGAGCAGTGATTTTAATTGAGGAAGAGTGATGCTCATAACGTTGCAAGTGGCCGAGATATGCAAGTGAAGGTGTGATGTCATGTGACAAAATCGAAGTGATCCGGAGTGGTGTTGGAGTGTTGAGCCATGGTCGAATTAAGTTGGAGAAGAAAGTTTGATATAACGTAAAGTGACAGGATGATAGAGAGGTTTGAATTGAGGTAGAATTTGTTGTTGCTAGTAGAAAAAGAGTGTAGGTGGAAGGGTGGAAACGTCCTTTATATATGCGAACTACTGGCCCAAGCGCGGACAACGCTAGGAGCCGGGACTCAAGCTCCGGCCGGGGTTCTGCCGGTGACAGTGAGGTGTAGGTGGGCTCAATAGAGCGGGTATAGAAGGTCTTCGTCGGTAGTGGAAGGGCGGACGCGCGGGCATGGCTAGGTGAAGGTGGAAATCCACCCAGTAGGAGCACGCAAAGCGACATGGTCCGAGCGGCAACTTCAGGTGAGAGCGACTCGGAAATCGGGCACACAAGGCAGCAATTGAGAGTGTGCGAGACGCGTTTTGGCTTGATTGCAGTCACTGAGGTTGAGCTGAACAGCCAGTGCGACGGTGTAGGAGAAGAACAGACAAGCGAGCATGAATAGAAGCGAGAAGATCATAACATAAAACAAAAGATTGGATTATGCGCTCTCCTCACAGCAGACATGGATATTTACATCCTCAATGTGCAAGACCTCTTGAGCATGGCGCTTTGATGTACCTAGGTGACAACTAAAGAGGTTTTTGGCGAGCTTCTTAAAACAACAATCGCAGAAGATAGGCGTGGGAAGCAACCAAAAGCTTTGTTTATATAGTGTGAGCTTTGATCGCCTTAGAGCAAATCCTGCTGTAAGTCGAGTCAGTCTAGATGAGCTGAGCAAGTCTGTGTCTGAGAAGCAGTGAGCAGTGAGCTATGACGTGACTTCATGTTCTTCAAGTCAAAATCTTCATCGTCGACATCAATAATGACGCTCTCTTTGCGAGGAGTTTAAGATGGCCTACATGCTGACTGTTAATGAAGTGGGTGTCGGACTTGCAACTCTGCCAGCAGCAAGCTACGCATTCGCGCCTGCAGTGAACGCCGACACTCAAACGTTGACAGCGATAGATAAAAGCGCCTGCTCCGCTACTAACCGCGCAAAGCTTCTCACTCCCGTTGCTGGGATTGCTCTTAGTCCGCTATGCACCACCTCTGATGCCCACTCGTGCCGGCTGCAAGGTAACATGGAGGCTATATGGCGTGCTGCATGGGCACTGTACTCGGTAGACACATATGCTCCAAAGGAGATAGCTGGACAGCAATACTCGGCAGGACAAGAGGACTAGAAATAAGCCACCTACGGGATGCTGTTGTAGCAGCACGGCAGGTAGACAACATGTCACATATTTAAACAGCCTAGGAGATAATGATAGTTGCGAGGAAGTAGGTTGAGACACACATGGTATTGGCAGGATAGCTATTGTAAAAAAGTAGAGCGCACGATAAGCTAGGTGTTCGAATCAAAGATGTGGGAATTCATGGTCGATGCGGTGGCTACATTAGAAATGCGCATATATTGGGGGCTGATAAGTAATGCAAAACTTATCAAAAGAGTCCGGATCCTCTAGAGCGCCCTCGTAGGACTATGTGCAACCTTTGGGTATCATAGAGAGCTCATCAAGGTAATGTCGTGATTCAGTCCTGCCACGGACATGATTCGAAGAATCGCCCTCAGACTTGGAAGAATCATTTCGAAGTCGTTCTCGGATGCTGCGATTGCGTTGAGATGGCACTCGAAGAAACTTTCGCAACTTCAGTGGCCGCCGGAAGAACGCTCTTATCGAGCTGGTGGCTTGCAGCAAAGGGCGGTTACCCTGGAATAGAGCCATTCTGTGGTAACAGACGCTTCATGGATGCGATTCAACCTTCAGCGCATGTCTGGGACCAGTACAGCGCCGCGCCAATCACCTAGTTCTTGATGATACCGTTTCGTATACATCGGTGTCCCATCCTCATCCGGTATGCGTGTGGATCCAAAAGTCTCTCTCTACCATCCTTCCTTCATCGATACCAGCGAGTACTCCCCGGATCCACTGTGGCGGCCCAGGTAGTTCCCTCTTGCCTTCTGCTGTGGCATCCATGGCATGACCCGTCATTGGGCAAGTTAGAAAGCCACGGTCTTCAACTAATTTGCCCACCTCTTCAACTATCTTTAGACCCTCTCTGGCATTGGCCTTGGCAGCGTTGAGGTTGTCGCGGCGCTCTTGCAGCTTGCGCTCCATCCAGGATGAGGCCTCGTCGATGCCACGGGAAGCGAGGCGCTGGAAAGAACAGAGGAAGCGGTTGATTATGTCGATGAGTATACGATAGAGGAGTTCAGTCGCGATTGCTGTACCAGTCTGCTGGCTGAACAGACGCGACGAGATGAGCGAGGTTGAGTATGAACGTGTTGACAGCGCATTTGATGGCCCTGGACGATAAAGCGTGAGCGAAGAAGATGCCGCCATTTTAGGTGTGTTGCTGGTTTGATTGAAAGGGAATCTTAGTTATGAGTTTGTCAATGAGGGGCTTCGATGCGCTGGAGATGACTATCCTTAAGCCAAAGGCATAAGCAGCGAGCCTTCTACCTTTGTATGCATCATTCCTCAATACTATGCGAACCCTACTACTTATGGCATTTGCGATGCACCAATGAGCTGTAGAATTGGATGCATAGTGGCCCACCGGATAACTCAATATGTCCATGATCGGGGGTCATTACTACCGACCGCGAGATAGGCATCATGCGATCTGGGACGCCTCGCCGGCTTCCACGGACTGCGAGCTGCAGCGCCCCACAATGTCCAAGCTCGACCAACCAGGTGTTCCCATGTCTCTCAAGAGCTTACGCACGTAAATGAGACTCAAAATATTGCCGGCCGTATATCCCACCGTGCCATGCCATCTCTACAGTGTCTGCACGGGCAAATCCAACTCGACCAGCCAAGGTGGGTGTTCAAGCACGCCTGGCTCATCACCCTCCATTGCTGCGTTGACGCACAGAGTCTGCTGCTTATTCTCTCGAAATTCTTGAGCGGCGCCCGGAGTCAAGCTTCTGAATCCTTTCTTACGACATGAATTCTCTCCCATCCATACTTTCGATATCGATCCAATGGGATCGCCTTCCAGCACCGTTTGTCCTTCGTGCCTCAGCACATGCGCTTCGTAGAAGCCGCGACGCGGCGAGTGAATGTGCCCAAAGCAATGCAATCGTGGTTGCACCCTCGCGATAGCGCGTCGCAAATGTTCACACCCCGCACTATGACCGTCAATCTCGTCAAGTATGTATCTCGCTGGGCCGTGGGTCATGACGATGTCAACGTTGTTGGGAATGGTCGAGGTCTCGGTACCAACGTTCTGAGCCCACGACGGGGTGCCTGCAGAGTTGAATCGGTCTTCCTTAGAATGATACTGGAATGCCGATGTGCCGTAGACAGGAGTGTATGGTGATGCGTATATCCTGAAAGTCGCGCCGCATGCTAGCGTGAAGGTATATGTACCTTCCCATAAGAACGTGATGCCATTCTCGCTCGCCTCTGAGCTTGCCTTCGGGCTCACCATTCCGAGCGCTCGTTCTGCATCAGCTTCTTCTCCGCCCTGGGACAGCCAGTAGGACTTGTCCAGCGATATTTCGTGATTGCCACTAATGACAAGTTTCAGGTTAGCTTTAACCTTGCCTAGATGTTGGAGGGCTAGAGAGATGCTTTCTGGGGTGCCGTCTTCGGTCAAGTCGCCGCAATGAAGCAGCACATCGCATGGTGGCAGATTTTCTGGTAACTTAGCCCCATGTGTGTCAGATAGTATGAGGAATCGAACAGGCGTGGAAAGAGAGTGGTTGCCTTCGGGTCGGATTTGATCTGCGGATGTTGAAGCCATCATGAGAGGATTTTCGGGTCGAAGTGCACGAGGGTAGGAAGTATCGGATGAGTAGTCTAGCGTGCTGGTCTAGATAGGGACCATGGTAGACTAGTAACAGTCAGGGACCCATGTACCAGTCAAGTATCATAGATAGATCGTTGTATCCTATAGCACGCGCTCGAAATTGCTGTATGAAGTCACATCAAGCTTGAACAAGACTGCAATGTGCTAATCAAGGATAGTTTAATAATACAAATATTGAAGACATTATATTAGCGTATAAATGGAGATATCTGAATCGACCAAAGCAGTAGGAAACAGCCCGGTTGTTGTCCATCAGCATAGTGATCCGCCACTATATACTTGCTCCATCTACAAGCTTGCCAAAAGCTGAGGTAGCACGCTCTGGCTGGTGTAAGCCCAGCTGGAAGAGCTGTCATGCGCCCTCCACGCGGCACCTGTCCAGAAAGTGTTGCGCTTGCTTTGCAGTCCGTACAGGTGCTTGTAGAATCCGGCGCGGGTAGCCTCCTCACCGACCAACATGTTGTATGGGCTGTGGTTGCTGAATGCGACAAACTCCGGCTCAGTCTCAGTCATATTGTTGGCAGCCTGGAAGCGCTTAAGGTCCGCGATGATCGCAGCCTTAGCCTCCTCGTCGCTCAGATGCTGACCAACCTTGGTGCCGTAGTAGACGAGACTTAGAGTTGGGTTGGCGGTGGGGTTGACATTGTAGATAGCAGGCATGGGTGGCAGCGCGTATGGCTTGTCAAGAGCGAGATTCTGGAGTGTGATGTTCGTAGGGCCAGCGTTTCTGATGATAGAGGTGTAGTATCCGACAGATGTAAATTGGTTAAAAATCTTCAACTCATCGCCGCTAGGGTCGAATTTGGCGAGGTTCTCGGGAGTAGGGGGGATAGCCATAAGGATCTTCTTCGCTTGAATGAGACGGCAGCCCATCGGTGTTTCGACAAGGACCTTGACGCCGCCATCAGCCTTGCTCACACGCTGCGTCTTGGTGACTTTAGAGGATAGAAGAACAGAGTTGGTAGCCTGGAGTTCGGCTGTAAGTTTCTCGAAAAGAAGGCTGTTGTCCATTACCGAGCTGGTCTGAAAGTTCTGCATAGTCTTCAAGAGACCAAGGGAAAAGGTGCGCATCTGCTGCAGAGCGGGGAGCTCGAGGATGTCACCAAAGGCGGAAGTGAGACCGAAGATGGTTTGTACCGCATCAGCGATGTCGTACTTTTGGACGAACTGGCCGAAGGGCATGTACAGATCCTCGGGAACGGGATCTGGCAAATAGAAACCACCCTCGAGTTGAGGATATTTGGCGAGAACCGCACCGTACTTCTGCAGAGCAATAGCCATGGCTGTCTGGTTAGGAGCAGGCAGACCCTGCAAAACCTGCCCAGTCCTGAAGTCAACATTCTGCGTCGGGAGAGCAGGGATGCTGAACCGGGTAGTGGAAAGGTTGAAGCGTGCGAACCATTGGTGCACCAAAGGTTCGTCGTGGTATAGCTTCACACCCATATCAATGGGAATTCCAGTCTCGTTATCCATGTAAGTCTCTGTGTGACCTCCCATACGGGATTTGCTCTCAACGACCACAACCCTCTTTCCTGCGTCCTTGAGTTGGATAGCAGAGTAGGCACCCATACCACCCCCACCAATAATCACAACATCGGTATCGATAACCTGCTCCGGCTTATAGTAGCTGGCATCCATCTTGTTGGCCTTGTTGGGCGCTGCGATGGCCAAAGGAAGGGCGACCACCGCGGCGGCGGCAATAGAAGCAAAGGAACGCATGACTGGAGTAGGTTTGCAGGGAGATAAGAAAGGTAAGGAGTGTGTGGTAATACTTCTCTTACCGACCACCAGACGTGTTGTATTTATATGGTCAAAACATAGCGAGTGATTGTATATGCGGTGGCTCTTCCGGCTCGGTCCTACTGTGTAAGCTGAAGTGTAATTAAAAGTAAGATCGCACTGTCGGAACAATCGACGACAAGCATCACGACTAAGTTCATGCGGGTTGGCAACAGCCCGTCAATAGGGGACTGGGCCGGGGTCTCACGTGCTGACGTAGCGCCGTGGCTATTGCATTCGATGCGTAGGAATCAAGGGCTAGGATGTCGAATAGCTTGCGGTTTCACTATCTGAAGCCTAGAAGGAAGCTGTACAAGAGCGTTTAAGTGCAGTATGGTACTACCAAAGCTAAGTTTGTGATGGTGCCTGATGGTTTTGGGTGATACTCTCTAGTGCCGATTGCAAGAGCGCGGACCTTGTGCCTTGACATTGATCACCGGTATTGCTGACCGTTGGACTCTTCTCCAGATCAGGCGCAGTACCTTGATGAGTCTCGCCGCTGTCTTAATGCCATTGCTCATGCTGACCCCGCTGAAGCGCCGCGTTCGGAGCGTTCGCCCGACTCTTGGAGGAGTTCGTGGTCTGTCGAGAGTCTGTCGTTGGCACGATCTTCGGTGGCATCTCCGGAGCATTGACGGTGTGTACGAAATGAGAGGAGGTTTTGACTTCACCCACCGTGAAGCTGCGTGGAGGTCTACAGGTGTAACCGTTGCGTAATCTATGTTTCTAATCATGCTCGTTCTGCTTCCAACAGAGTTCTTACCTAGCCATGAAAGTTCTGTACACGCTCATGTGTCACAGTGGAAGCGCCTCCGCAGAGCTTGGAAGTACGGCAGTGCAGGGCGTCCTTGGTATCACCTACCAATGATGATATTGCGGAGAAGGTTACCCTGTTTTCGAGACGGGGCGATACGTGATGGTAGATGTCAACAGTGTCGCCACTATTCTCAATGGGAAGCTAGCATCATGTGTCTTACATTGCGACGCGCGCAACGCGCAGTTGATGTCGGTGAAATTATGACAGGATAAGTTGTTGGTGTTGATGTGTGGTTAGAGCCCGCGGTAGAAAAGACGGTTAATGTCTAGCCTTGCTGATGGCTAGGTGCAGATCCAACGGTGGGTATTCGCTAGTACTTCCTCAACTACACTTGCAGTAATCCGCCGGCTGGGTACGTTGGATAAGCCAAGGTACCGAGAAGCCATGTAAGACGAAGATCGCTTTGTAGCTGTGTTCTGGGATACCCAGTTGGGAGTGGGACATGTGCTGTGGAATGATGGTAGCGACCCAGGCCGATAGCGCCAACGTGACGGCGCGTCGTTTTCGAGAACCCCGCCATAATTTGGCCGCGACGCTGAAGCGCGACGAGGGATGGATCGCAGAAGGCAGATGCTGATACCACGACAGCCACAAGCTCGCTTTGACCTTTATTGCAACGAAGATGTCGTTGTTTGGTGGTAGCGCCGCGCCATCTCGCTCCTCTTACGTATCTGATGCCTCGTCGTCACCTTCTTCTTCTCCTTCTGCACGCTCATCGCCGTCAGTTGAGGAGGTCTTAGACCCGCGCAACGCGCAAGAAGCACCAAATCTCCATGTGCCGATATCACTCGACATAGACGATGACCTAGACACCGATAGCGGGTCCGCACGGGACGAACCCGACGAGGAGGAAGAGGAAGAAGAAGAAGAAGACGACGACGACGACGAACCGGTGCGCCCGAACCGCTTTCTCGGCCAACCCCAAGCATGGCAGAGCCTCACCGAGGCCGATCGCCAGGTAGCAGATTCGCTCGCTCAGATCCAAGACACAGATCTTGCGGCACATCTGTACAACGCCCATGCGCTCAAGCGGCGGTTACGACGACCCGAGGAAGCCACGGCGCAGCTCGAAAACTGGCAGAGTAGGGACAACTGGCTGAAGGCTGGCAAAGACCTCGAATACAAGGATGCGGCAGGCTTCGTGCAGACGGCAATGGTGCCTTCCAAAGAGTGGACGGCATGGCCACTGCCCCCAGCATCACTCTTGGACTCCGACGACGAGCTGGGCGATAGCATGGCGGGCGGTCAGACCGTCGAATGGCCTTCTGCAGGCACAGGCACAGGCATAGGCACACAAGATGTAGGAGATGAGCTCCGAGACGAACTTCAAGCTGTATTTTTACGACTGGCCAAAGAGAGATGGAACTCCCGGGAAGCGGCCTCGTCTGAATCCGACGCCGGCGACTACACAACAGCTTCACGCAGCGAGTCACGATCTCAAAGCCCCAGTCGCGCGCAGTCGCGCTCTACGTCCATGGCTCCATTTCCACCGGAAGATGAAGACGAAGCACACGACGATAGCGACGACGATGAACGCCATCATGCGACTGGAAAGAAACGTGGCAGGAAACCTCGTAACGAGAGACTCACCGAGCCGACTTTGCTAGCCGACGACGCGAGAACACAGCGGCTTCTACAGCCAACGATCCAGGCCATGATGGGAAAGCTAGACGAGCTTGCACTGGCTATCCGCCGAACTCGTGCCAACCATTTCGGTCGCGGCGGGTCGGCAGATTCCTCCATGAGTGACTTCACATCAGGTGCAGAGTCGAGTGCGCCGGAGTCAAGGTCTACATCACGAGCCCGATCGAAGGGTGGAACAAGTCGCGGATCAAGCACCCGACCTCCTTCGCGTGCAAGATCGGCGCGAGCTGCTCACACAGCACAACCAGGAACAAAGACTGCCAAAGATGGAAGAAGGCCTCCCGATAGTGATGCTACCTCAAGTGGAGCATCTGACTGGGAGGCGTCCAACAACATAACCCGCGAACGAAAACGTCGCAGATCCTCAAGCAGCATCGGTGGTAGCGATGCTTCAGAAACACAAGAACTGCAGCTGAGGGAAGGCCTTATGGATTGGAGTGAAGTGCTTGGGTTAGCTGCTGTACAGGGTTGGGACAGAGAAGCTATTGCACGTACGGCTCAGCGTTGCGCAGCTCTGTTTGGTGAGAGCATGTCATTTATGCACTTCCACGAGACTCTTGCTTTGAAGCCTGCTTCCGAGCCTGTGTTCTACACACCTTCAGCTATACCGCCGCCGGCCGTCTCCTTAATCCCGCAGCCTCCAACACCTAAGCGACCCTTCTTCCAGATCGGCACATTGCGTTGTCCGCATGTAGATTGTTATGGGCACGAAAAAGACTTTGCTCTACCTTATCGCGTGGTCGAGCACTGCATGCGAGTCCACGGCTATGACCCTAGAACCAACGATTCTGACAACGAAGAGCGGACGTTTGGTGGTGTGCACATCGATGGGTTCCTACAGCCTGTCACGGCGAAGCCAGGATGGTTAGGGAATGGGCGGGCAAAGGCTGGTAGGGCGAACAAGATGCAAAAGAAGGGACAAGGTCGTAGTCGGGCTACATCAGAAGCTATAATGAGCACTGGAGAATGATTCATGGCCTTGCGCTGGACATGTCCGGTATAGCAACACGACAACACATTCGGTATGAAGCACCTGTTCTGAAATGATCCGACCAACATGCCTACTATGCTACCAGCATCTCTTCTGTGCAAACGTCTGACGTATCGGACGTTCCGCTCCACATGTTCAGGCGGGACCCCACATTAGCTTGCGCCAGCGCGATAGCCAACGCGACAAATCGCGTTGGCTGGAGCGCGACCACCTCTTTCATAATCGCTCCCGCACCCCGCATCGCGGCTGCATCTATCGAGCTCGTCCCTATTGGCCATATCCATCGATAATACATGATTATATCAGTCAATTTATGTTCTCTATGGGCTTTAGTGAGAGGTGACCTTGCATCGTGAGTTGATACCATGGCGCATTCGATCCCTCTTATCACCTCGCCGTGCCCACGCAGTACGTGTTGGCTGTCCCCCGTTGAAATCGCGAACCAAATTTTGAGCTCACACCGCTTGTATAGATGATTATGCGCTGGACGCGTATATGAATAATACCCCTCCGACTACCGGTCCCACGGCCGCTCCGCCGCAGTACTCGCATTACACTCCTTTGCGTTACGCTTCTTCCATAACCGTACCTGTCGAGTACCCCACGTACATGCAGTACCATTCCGACAGCTTGCTCCCGCCAATGTCGAACATGGAAAATATTCCACCTATGGCTGCATTGCGGCCAAACGACGCATCAGAACAGAGGCCAACAAAACGAAAGTCAGATGGAGAACATCCTGACGCCTTCAGAAAGCGACCTAGACAAGCCGTATCGCCAACCAGCCCTAGAGTCCATTCTGCCACGCAAGATCACGCCCAAGCCTATAGTGGGCCTCAGTACGGAACTCAACACAACCCAGTCGAGATACTTTCGAGCCCAGAGCCAACGAAGAGCATACCAAGGCAACAGATGACGAGCTCAAAACAACCTGTCCTGCCGCAAGATCTGCGGAATGCTGGGCTATATGTTCAGGAGCCCAATCTCTCCGCGAAGAAGATTGTATACTACGCGGTAGCAGGTGGGAAAGTGCCTGGTATCTATACAAACTATGATACCGTTCTCGAACAGATTAAAGGCTACAGTGGTGGTTGGCAAAAGAAGTTTCGTACCATAGACGATGCATGGAAATATATGAACGAAAACAGATACCGCGTCGAAATAGCGCTCCAGCGCCAAAGGGAGCGGCAGCAAGAGTCCTACAACTTTGCTCCGACATACGATGCGCACAGGGCTCAACGTACACCTTCACCTCCTCCAAAGTACACTTACCCCCTTCTAACCTCACCTTCCAATCGATCCCAAGGATACGCAAACTACGATCTATCACCTTCCAAAGCAGGACACGTTGTAGGGCAGTCACAGCTTGCAGCAAAGTCTCCAAGACCGAACACTACTGCTAACAAGAACGTTTCTGATCCCGAGATAAGATTGAGCGCAGAACAGCAGAGAGTCGTAGATCTCATCGTGGACGGCGGGAAAAACGTCTTCTACACTGGGTCTGCAGGATGTGGCAAGTCTACTATCTTGAAGGCTTTCGTTCCACTGCTCAAAAAGCAAGGAAAGAACGTTCGGATTGTAGCGCCAACTAATCTCGCCGCGCTTAACGTTGGCGGACAAACGACCTGGAATTTCGCTGGTTGGACAGTGGACAGCATGAACAAATCGTTGGATGTGTTGAAGGCAGCCGCTCACGGCAAAGAAACTTGGAAGAAGTTCGACATGACCGACGTGCTAGTCATCGATGAGATCAGCATGATTGAAAACCTCCAATTTGAGCGATTGAGCGAAGTCATGAAGGCCAGCCGCGCCGGCAAAGCCACTGGCCCATTTGGCGGCGTTCAAGTCGTTGTTACCGGAGACGTAAGTCACTCTACAAGATTCGATGCTGATATGCTAATTACCGTAGTTTTGTCAACTATCACCTGTGAAGCCCTTCCAGCATTGTATGGGGTGTGGATGGAAGCTCATTCATGAAAAGAGAGAAGGAGAGCTACATCATATTTGCGAGAACCTTAAATGTCGCTATGATTTCTGGTTCGACACCGACAAGTGGGCCTTCCGTAGCGAAGCGTGGAAGGTTTGTTGTATACTCCATCCGACTCGTACGGCAGCAACACTGACACAGGCAGGATTGCAAATTCGAACATATCAATCTCACAGAAATTCACAGACAAGACGACAGGAAGTTTATCTCCATACTCCAGAAAATTCGCAGAGGTATAGTTGCCCATCATTGAGACGCCACTGTCGCATATAATTAAACTTGAAAACATGTACTGACACATACTAGATGGTGAGATTGTTAGGCATCACGCAAATATCCTGCTCAATCACACAAAAGAAACCGAAGGCGCCATCCGACTATTCTCCAAGCGCTGGGATGTCGACCGTATAAACAAAGAAAACATTGCGAAGCTTCCTTCACAGCAACTCGCCTACAAGTGTTTAGATAACTTCGTATGGAATGATCGCGAAGACACATCTTTGGAAAAATACTGTGAACAGAAAGAAGATGGTACTCTCAAACAACTAGTATGACGACCTCTGCGAATGTCCGAATATCACTGACTGTCCCACAGAGAGAGCATCGCTACGAAGCTATTGTGCATTTGAAGGAGGGCATGCGCGTGGTGTTACAGGCCAATCTTGAACCCGACGCCGGCCTTGTAAACGGCTCACAAGGCCTGATCATCGGATTTGAGGAATTTGACCCTAACAAGCTACCCCGCGCAGCAGAGGGCAAAGACGATTACGGTGAGCTCAAAGGTACTCATGCCAAATATGCCCAAGGGCAAATTAAAGAATACGCCAATCGGAACCGCCGCCAGCCATGGCCAGTTGTTCGGTTCGACAACGGCCGAACTAAGGTCATCTACGCGGACTGTCCTTGCAACGAACTCGGAAATGTTGGCGAGCATGGAGATGAGGGCAAGCTCAGCCTGTTATCGAGGGCACAGATTCCGCTTGTCGCAGGCTATGCCATTACTGTGCACAAGTCGCAGGGCATGACTCTGGATCGCGTTATTGTAGATCTCAAGGAGGCTTTTGAGGCAAGCCAACTCTACGTCGCTCGTAAGTTGCGCTTCATTGATAGAGCTGTAATATATAGACTAATATTTTGAACAGTCAGTAGAGCACGCTCGCTCAAGGGTCTCGACGTTGTGGCACTTCCAAAGAAACCTCTGGGGGGTGCCAATCCACAGGTCAGGGAATTCTTCAATAGATGTAAGTGTCTATGGGCGAGCAACGTGTTAGACATACACTGACTCCTTACACCCGGACACAGACCTTGACCCGAAACAGCCCTGTCCATCATCCCAGACACCGCAAGCATTACAGGCTTCTCAGTCATCACAGTCTTGAGAAGTCAACTCTCCGATGTTCTGCCGTTCCTCTGTGCGTCACTTGCGCGAATGGTGAGCTTCTTGCATATCTTTCATTTGGATACGACAATCTCTCTGGTGGTCGGATCTAGATCTCTGCGTATACCCCATGCCTTTGGTGTTTCGATACTACTTTTATACCAAAACGAATCTCGTTGAATATATTCAACAGCTGTTACTCCTGTAGGAGTAGACGTTGTTGATGAGCATGAAAAATCACAAAATTGCATCACATTGACGGATACAACGAATTAGGCCAGCAAGAAAGTTATGCATACTTCATCATTGGCATAAAGTCGGAATCATATCATGCATTCGAGGATACAAAGAATATACGCGAAAGAAAAGGGGTATCAACTTGTTAAGGAAACTCATCACGTCTCCAACCAGTCTACGTACCAATCTACTCCGTCTTCCGGATGAGACCTTCGCCAGGCTTCACGCGCTGCGCCCACTCGGTCCAGCTGCCATCATACAAGCGCCTCTGTTGTGCCGGGAAGCCAGCTTCTGACAATGCAGCGTCGATGATTGCCGCTGTGACGCCTGTACCACAGCTGTTTATGATTGGCTTAGACGGATCCACCCCCTTGGACTTGAAGATAGCTTGGAGTTCGGAGGCAGGGAGAAGCGTCTTGTCTTTCGAATCGAGAAGGTCCGTGATGGGGACAGAGGTGGAGTGCGGAATGTGCCCAGATGAAAGGCCTAGTAGAGTCAGCTTCACCATGTTGTAGTGTCTCTTATGCAGCTAGAAGCATACCTTCTCTAGGCTCCGGATCAATGCCCTTCCACCGGCCTAAGCTCCTCGCGTCCAATATTTGCACTTCATCCGCACCCTCCTTGCCCAATTCTCTTGCGATATCCTTGATCCACTTGCGGAAGTTGTTCAACACATGCACATTTGGATGTCCGAAGACTCGTAGCGTCCAACCAACTCTTGGGGCTGAGAAGATACCCAGCTCCTTTGTATCATAGACGACTACGCTGTCTTCACGGCGTATACCGAGGTGTCTCATTGCGATTGCGAAGTCTTCGGCAGAAGGAAGCATGTGCGGATATGGCGAGTGAATGTCCTTGACGGCGTCGAGATCGAAGAAACGAGCGCGCGGGATACGCTCTTCAATAAAAGTATTGTACCCATTCCTACCATCGTTGGGCAAAAACCAGGATGCGCAAAGCGGGACG